>BNJS01001862.1_pt1 | contig 135339 bp, 146 predicted proteins | sample 8540461 | NCBI WGS metagenome assembly BNJS01 (sample SAMD00202454, study PRJDB9452) | human saliva metagenome | isolation source: human saliva | place: Japan
ATAATTTAATATTGAGAGACAAAGGTATAAAAAGGAGAGTGATAAAAAGAATAAAAAGTGTTTTTCTATATCAAATGCATAAATTTACTATACCAAAATTAAGTGAAGTACCAAGATTTGGAGAATTACTATCTCTTAATTCCAAAAAAAGAGAACTGTTCACAGCTCATTAATTTTTGGCATACATCTTGTCTATATATCTCAGGTTGGTTTGTCCCAAATACCTACATAACTAAAAACCAATGGGTTAATTTTTTTCTTGTAGTAAAAATAGAAAAGAGTATGACAAACTGACAGTATTGCATAATAATTAAGGAATTAAACTTATGAAAAATAGGAAATTTTGACATCTTTTTCTTCGGAGGAAGAACCTGAAATACACATGGAAGTAATTCCTATCTCTTTGTCAGAAATGGCTAAGGATGTTTCTGAAGACCAAGAGGATAGCGAGGAGGAAGAAGATCCTTTCCCTGAGCAACTCCCCATTCTTCCTGTTAAGAATATGGTACTTTTTCCCTGGAGCACTCTCCTCTATCACTATTCGCAGGGATAGTGCTCTTGAGTTGATTAACGATGCCCGTCATTCTCGCTTGATTGGGGTAGTCAGTCAGCGTAGCAATGAGGAAGAAGCCACCCAGAGAATCTCTATTCTATAGGAGTGGTAGCACATATAATTAAGGTATTGAAAAACCCTGAGGGGACAACGCATATATTGGTACAAGGGCGTGATCGTTTCCAAATAGAATCTTTCACAGCTACTACCCCTTATATAGTGGCTAAGATAAAGGAAGTTCCTGAAATCGTCCCCAAGGAAGATGATCAAGAGTTTCTCTCCTCGGTAGAAGTAGTCAAGGATATTTCCTTAAAATTAGCCAAAAGAACTCCCTGAGGGAAATCAGGAGATAGCTTTTACCATACAGAATATAGAAAACAACTATTTTTTTACTCAACTATGTAGCCTCTTCCTTTTCCTTTATCTGTTACAGAAAAAAACAGGAAATTTTTAGAACAGGATAGCTCTACTTACCCGTGCTTGGACTATTATCAAATATCTTGGAGTAGAGCTACAGAAGGCTTCTTTGAGAAAGGAGATACAGAAGAAAGTACATATAGACTTTTGACAAACAACAACGAGATTATTTCCTTCATCAGCAGATACAGACCATTCAAAAGGAATTGGGCAATGAGTCTTTTGAGGCAGATATAGAAAAATTCAAACAGCAGGCCAAGGAAAAGAAATGGAATGAGAAAGTACAAAAACATTTTGATAAGGAATTGGCCAAACTTCAGCGCCTAAATCCTCAGATGCCTGACTATGCCATCTCAGCGTAACTATATTGATTTACTTTTAGACTTGCCTTGGGGAGTGTACTCCAAGGATAAGTTTGATCTGAAAAAAGCCCAAAAGATCTTGGACAAAGACCATTATGGTTTGGAAGATGTTAAGCGCCGTATCATAGAATATTTGGCAGTACTGAAACTCCGCAATGATATGAAGTCGCCTATTCTATGTCTCTATGGACCTCCTGGTGTGGGAAAAACCTCCTTAGGGTCGCTCCATTGCCAAGGCTTTTAGGTCGTGAGTATGTACGTATGGCTTTTAGGAGGCTTTGCGCGATGAAGCTGAGATACGTGGACACCGCAAAACTTATATTGAGGGCGATGCCTGGGCGTATCCTCCAGCTAATCAAAAAGGCAGGTACTTCTAATCCAGTTTTTGTCCTTGACGAACTTGACAAAGCTTTAGCATTGGCTATGGAGGAGATCCCTCTTCGGCTATGCTGGAAGTGCTTGATCCTGAACAAAAATAATGAGTTCTACGATAATTTCTTGGAGATTGGTTACGACCTCTCCAAAGTGATGTTTATCGCTACAGCTAATGATCTTAGTACCATACAGCCTGCTTTGAAGGACAGAATGGAGATTATCAATATCTCTGGATATACCATCGAAGAAAAAAAGTAGAAATAGCCCTGACATTTTCTTCTTCCTAAAGTGCTTAAAGAACATGGCATGATGGACAAAACATATTCAACTGGGTAAGAAAGAGATAGAACGTATTATCGAGGGATATACCCTGAGAGTCGGGGGTGCGTAATCTGGAAAAACAAATCGCTAAGATAGTACGCTATATAGCCCGTGCCATCGCGATGAAGGAGGAATATAACCCTAAGATATCTCTTGAGGATATCCGAAAGATACTCGGTATCCCTTCCGAACATGACAAGTATGAGGACAATGAAGTAGCAGGAGTAGTTACAGGATTGGCATGGACAAGTGTAGGGGGAGATATTCTCTTTATAGAATCAGCTTTCTCCAAAGGCAGTGGAGATCTTTCTATCACCGGAAATATAGGAACTGTGATGAAGGAATCAGCAACAATAGCCTTGGAATATATCAAATCACATGCCCAACAGTTTGGCTTGGATACGCGTATTTTCGAACAATACAAGATACATATGCACATCCCAGAAGGAGCAACACCTAAGGATGGTCCCCAGTGCAGGAATCGCGATGCTTACCTCTATTTTCTCTGTACTTACCCAAAGGAAAGTAAAGAAGAACTTGGCCATGACTGGAGAGATTACCCTCAGAGGGAAAGTACTTCCTGTAGGAGGACTCAAGGAAAAAAATACTTGCGGCTAAGCGTGCTGGGATCAAGGAAATTATCCTTTGTAAGGAGAACGAAAAAGATATCAATGAGATAAAAACCGAGTACTTGGATGGACTTACCTTTTCACTATGTTACAGACATGCAGGAAGTACTGCAACTGGCTCTAACCCAAGAAAAAGTAAAAAGATGCTAAGGAATTCAGCTTTGAAAAAGTGAAAAGTTGAGAGTGTCTTCCCTATTCCTTGTTATTGGTATTAATAATTAACAATTATTTGGCGTTTTTATTTCATGAAAACAGTGTATTTTTGCACGTTTTAAAAAAATATAATATTTAGATAGATTATGGATAAAGAACAATTCCTAAAGGATGCACAAGATAAGATTAGTGCCCTTACCGAGAAAAATCAGCTCTTTTAACAGAGTCCTTAGGACTACAAAAGTGGCGACCTAAGGCAAAAGCTCAAGAGGAAATCAACAAACTTCTTGAGAACAAAAGTGCGCTTACAGAGAAGTTTGAAGCTCTAAAAAGTGTTCCAGAAGATAAGTGGGAAGAAGCTAAAAAGGCTTTCAATGAACTTCTTTCTGGCAATACAGAAGATCTCCTTCAAAAAGGTATTGATGCTGTAAAAATTTATTTTTAATTTTAATCTGTAAGGGCGAATAATAATTCGCCCTTACAATAATTAGGTGATCTCGTCTCTACAACAATAACTAAAATGTTTGATAACTTAAGTAACAAATTAGAGAAAGCGCTACATGTCCCTCAAAGGGCATGGTCAGATTACTGAAATCAATGTCGCTGAGACTCTCAAGGAGGTACGCCGTGCCCTCTTGGATGCCGACGTGAACTATGCTATAGCTAAGGAATTTCACAGCCAAGGTGAAAGCCAAAGCCTTGGGGGTCTAACGTACTCACTACCCTACAGCCTGGACAGTTGATGGTCAAAATAGTTCATGATGAACTTACCGAACTGATGGGGGCGACGCTACAGGGTAAACCTCAGTGGAAATCCCTCAGTGATTCTTATGTCGGGCTTACAGGGGTCTGGTAAAACAACTTTCTCTGGAAAGTTAGCCAATTTTCTCAAAAATAAAAATAAAAACCTCTGTTGGTAGCCTGTGACGTATATCGTCCAGCAGCGATTGACCAGCTACATATTGTAGGGCAACAAATCGGTGTCGAGGTTTTCTCAGAAAAAGGAGAACCGTAACCCAGTGGATATTGCTCAAAAAGGTTTGGCTTATGCCAAAAGTAACAGCTACAATGTGGTAATCATAGATACTGCAGGGCGCTTGGCTGTGGATGAGCAGATGATGAAGGAGATTGCGGACATACACCATGCTGTAACTCCTCAGGAAACACTCTTCGTGGTTGATGCCATGACCGGACAGGATGCTGTGAATACAGCCAAAGCCTTCAATGATGTCTTGAACTTCGATGGGGTAGTGCTTACCAAGCTTGATGGAGATACTCGTGGAGGGCCGCCATCTCTATCAAATCAGTAGTGAACAAGCCTATCAAGTTCGTCGGTACTGGGGAGAAAATGGATGCTATTGACATCTTCTATCCCTCACGTATGGCGGATCGTATCTTAGGAATGGGTGACGTGGTTTCCTTGGTAGAGCGAGCTCAAGAGCAGTTCGACGAGGAGCAAGCCCGAAAACTACAGAAGAAAAATCGCTAAGAACCAATTTGGTTTTGACGACTTCTTTCTCAGATACAGCAGATTAAGAAAATGGGGAGCATGAAAGACCTCTTAGGAATGATTCCAGGAGTAGGTAAGGCTGTCAAGGATTTGGATATCAGTGATGATGCTTTTTAAGTATATCGAGGCGATTATCTATCTCGATGACTCCAGAGGAGCGTAGCAACCCTGCTATTATCAATACTTCTCGCAAAAATCGTATTGCTAAGGGAAGTGGACGTAATATAAGTGAGGTAAACCAGCTTCTCAAACAGTTTGACCAAATGAGTAAAATGATGAAAATGATGCAAGGAGGAGGAGCCAAACAAATGATGCGTATGATGCAATCCATGCCAAGAATGTAAAATTCAAAAAATGAAACATAAAATTCAAAACGTAATAAAAATGCAACAAGAATTAATAGATAGTTACTATCATTTTTGTAAGAGAGGTAGTAGCCAAAGGTGTTGTCTATTGTCTTAAGGATGAGAAAGAATATGTTGCTTCTTGCATATCCTCTCAGTTTACCACAGAGGATGATGAAGAAGTAGGAGTCCTTGCTTTCTGGTCAGACAAAGAAGGTGCCGAAAACTGCAAACAAGAAGAATGGGAAGGATATCACCTTAGTGAGATTCCTTTAGCTGAATTTATGGAAAACTGGTGCTTAGGCATGGTTCAGGAAGATATAGTAGCTGGTATGAGACTTTGACAGTACTCTATTTGGCTATGAAGAAGCTCCTTTGCGCCTTTTGAGTTCCCTTATCGAAGAAGTCGAAGCTAATGACGTGAAACTTACCTTTTAACAGTTTCTCCTCCCTTGGAGATATTAAAGAGTATATCAAAGAGTTGGAACAAGAATAGAAAAGTACTTTATTCATAAAGATTTAAGTTTTTCATAATTATTTGATTTTTCCGATAGGTGTTCCTGATGCCTATCGGATTTTTTGTAGAGTGAATGCTCTTGGAAAGAAAAAGTACATTTAGCCTACTTATTAAGAATGTTAATTTTTACTTTTTTTCTTGTTTATTTAAAAAGTAGTAACTTGCGCATTATTAATCGTAATAGTACTATTATATGAAAAATTTTTCACCTTAGTCAGTATATTGTTTTTGCTTCGCTCTACAAGCACAAGAAGCTCAGAAAGCCTCTGCACAACGATTTATAGAGGCTGTGATCAATACCTCCGAGGAAGATTATCCTGTACTATATCCTATGCTCAAGATTTCTAAGATCATACCTCCCTGAAGAAGGAGGTATGGCTAAAGCTCAGCCAGGTGTTCTCTGTTCTAAAGAATCAGTTGCAAAAATCATGATTTTGTAATTTATTCTTCCGAAGAGGTCTTGGATCTCATCAGTCGAGAGACTGGGAATTATAGGGCTTCAGATATACTCACTTCTGAGAAAGGAGTAGTGTTCTATGTGTATTTGCCCCGATACAAGCGTTTTTTTAGTACGTTTTTCCTATTGTCGTAAAATGATAAAAACGAGATTATAGCTATCAATATAGACTACTGTAAGGACAATACCATCTGTTTACAGTACTTGTAATCTACCGTTTTCTTAAAACAAATTATGTTAAAACAACAGTTACAACTCAAGCTTACCCAAAAACTATCCCCACAACAGATACAGCTTATGAAGCTTGTACAGCTCCCTACTGTAGCTTTTGAACAACGAGTGAAAGAGGAGTTAGATGAGAATCCTGCCTTGGAGCCCTCTGACAACGAGAATTGGGACGAAGAAGAAGATTATGAAGATCCTTTTGACACAGGTCAAGAGGCTTATGAGGATAGTCTGATCATACAGGCAGATGCTATCAATGTAGATGAGTATCTCAGTGATGATGAGATACCTGATTATCGTCTCTACTCCAATAGTTATAACAATTCTGATGAGGAATACGGGCAGCCCTATCGTGAGGAACTCTCTTTCCATCAGTACCTCTTAGATCAGCTCAGTACTTTCCGTCTGGATGATCGGCAGCATGATATAGCCGAATTCCTTATTGGGAGTATCAATGACAACGGATATATACGCCGTTCTATGCGTGATATAGCTGATGACTTGGCTTTTACCCAAAACTTATATACTACAGAAGAGGAGGTTGAGCGTGTACTCAAGACAGTCATTTTTCCAAATGGAACCCGCAGGTATTGGCGCCCGTAACCTGCAGGAATGTCTCATTATTCAGCTCAAAGCACAAGCCTCAAACAGCTATTACTGAATTGGCAATTCGTATTCTTGAAGAAAAATTTTTGATCTCTTCAGTAAGAAGCATTATGATAAGCTCACTCAGCGATATGATATCTCTGAAGAATACCTCAAAGGGGTTATTCAAGAGATAGAGAAGCTCAATCCCAAGCCGGGGAGTTCTTATTCTGAAGGAGGAAAATATTCTGAACAGATAGTACCTGACTTTACTATTACGGTCAATGATGGTCAATTGGAACTATCCCTGAATGGCCGTAATACTCCCGCAGTTGCATATCTCTCAGGAATATACTGAGATGTTCAAAACTTATCGGGATTCAACAGAGAAGGACAAACAAAAAAACAGAAAGAAGCGGTTGAGTTTATCAAACAAAAACTCGATGCAGCTAAGTGGTTTATTGATGCTATCAAGCAACGACAGAATACCCTATTGGTCACTATGAATGCCATCATGCTCCACCAGAAGGAATATTTCCTAACTGGTGATGAGACTAAGATAAAGCCTCTTATTCTCAAAGATATAGCTGAGAGTATAGGTATGGATATATCCACTGTATCACGTGTGGCTAATAGCAAATTTGTCAGTACACCCTATGGTACCAAGCCCGTCAAAGCTTTCTTCTCAGAAGCAATTAAGAATGACGAAGGTGAGGATATCTCTACCCATGAAGTCAAGAAGATCCTCCAAACTATTATTGAAGGAGAGGATAAGCGCAAGCCCTACACCGATGATAAGCTCATGGAGCTACTCAAAGCAGGAGGGCTACCCCATCGCACGCCGCACTATTGCAAGTACCGAGAACAATTGGATATACCAGTGGCGCGTCTTAGAAAAGAACTATAAGAATGAAACACTTAACCTACGTAAACAAATATTTTTACAAATACCGCAAGCAGCTTATCTGGGGGGTACTCATTACCATTATTGCGCGACTTTTTTCTTTGGTCATGCCCAAAAGTGTGCAATATGCCATCAAAGCAGTAGAGAATTATCTCGCTTCGCCTACTTCTCAAAAAGTATAGGGAGTGATCTCCTATTGTATTGTTTGGTTATCATAGGAGCTACCCTACTTTCAGGTTTTTTACCTTTTGGATGAGACAACTTATTATCAATGTATCTCGTTATATAGAGTATGACATGAAGAATGAGGTATATCAGAAATATCAAGTGCTCTCTCAGCAGTTCTATAAGCAACATCGCACGGGTGATCTAATGAACCGCATCAGTGAAGATGTAGGAAAGGTACGTATGTATACTGGCCCTGCGCTGATGTATAGTGTACAGACAATTACTCTCTTTTTATGTAGTATTCCACTGATGTTCTATACCTCCCCTACTTTGGCTTCTTATGCATTGTTACCTTTGCCTATATTAGCAGTATTGGTATACTTTATTAGCCGAAAAAAATCAATGTAAAACCCTTGAGGTACAGCGCTTTCTCTCGGATATTTCTTCTTTCTCTCAGGAAACTTTTTCTGGGATTCAGACGATCAAAGCTTTTGCTTTGGAAACTCCCTACCAAGAACGTATGGAAGCACTCAGTAGGGAGGGACGTAAGAAGAATTTGCAACTATTGAGGATACAAGCTTGGTTTTTTCCTATTATGATTTTTCTTATTGGTATTAGTGTCATCTTTGTTATTTTCATAGGAGGACGCTTGTATATTAAGGGAGAGATTGATTCTATGGGGTTATTACCGAGTTTACTATTTATGTAATGATGCTTACTTGGCCAGTGGCTACAGTAGGTTGGGTAAGTAATATTGTCCAACAAGCGGAAGCCCTCACAAGGGCGTATCAACGAGTTTCTACAGGAGAAGCCTCATATAGAAAATACTTGCCTCTCTTCTACTCCCATTTTTTGGAGATATACGTTTTTGATCATGTCACTTTCACTTATCCCGATACCCAAAGTGACAGCACTTAAGGATATTTCTTTTCATATTCCTAAGGAAAAAGTATCGCTATTATAGGGCGTACAGGCTCTGGAAAATCAACTATATTAGAGCTAATTACTCGTATGTATGATGTAGAACAAGGACAGATTCTTATAGATGAAAGAAATATTAAAGACTTAAATCTTAATGATTTGAGAAAGTCCATCTCTGTCGTTCCTCAGGATTGTTTCCTTTTCTCGGATACGATAGCACACAATATTAAGTTTGGCAAACCCTCAGGCAAGTGAAGCCGAAGTAATTCAAGTGGCTAGCTGGCACAAGTACATGACAATATCATGGATTTTTAAGGATAATTACCAGACAGTACTGGGAGAGAGAGGTATTACCCTTAGTGGTGGTCAGCGCCAACGAGTATCCATAGCCAGAGCTTTGCTCAAAGGAAGCTCAGATATACCTCTTTGATGACTGTCTCTCAGCAGTAGATACTGATACGGAGGAAAAAGATTCTTCAGAATCTCTCACAAGTAGCCCAGCAGACTACTCGCATCATTGTTAGCCACCGTGTATCGGTAGCTCGAAATGCTGATTATATCCTATTTTTAGACCAAGGACAACTCATAGGCGAAGGTACCCATGCCAAGCTATACCAAGAGAATGAACAATATCGAAATTACTATGATACCCAAGTAGTTGAGTAAAGGAAAGTGAAGAGTGAAAAGGTGTCTTCCTCACATATTCAGTCCCCTAACTCCTAACACCTAAAATTAAAGTTCAATGAGAAAATACATTATTCTTTTAGCGGCTTTTTTTAAGCCTTGCAGCTTGCTCTGATGGCAAGCTTACTCCCTCTCAAGCTAAGGACTTGGTAGAGGAATCTCTTGAGGGCAAAACCTCTCTATGAGCAGCTTACATCACTCTGGGAGAGGTGAAGCTGCGTACCCAAAAAGATGGGGAGAAAAATTAAACAAATCAAGCGTTTGGAGGACGAGGACTATCTTTCTCTGGAAGAAATAAAGATGAAAAAGAAATGGCTCTCCAATGATAGTGTATGGGTAGTCAATATCAAGTGTACGGATAAGGCGCTTCCCTTACATCATAGAACTGAAAGAAACACGTGCCAAGGTGAAAAACCCTTGAGTACACCCTTTCCGACGAGGTGACTGTAGAACAAAAAGAGGAGAAAAACAGCTACCATTACGGCTACATTATTGAAAAAAAGAAACTCCTTTTAGCTTTCTTAACAAAAAAAGCAGGTGGACAGGATTTTTATTCAGAAGAAGTATAAAGCCAAATATCGGGAAAAAGAGGGATGGACACTCTCTAAGTAACCCTTTATTCCTAGTAATTTTATAAATCTTTTTCCTAGAAAATGAAAAGCACCTCTATATTGCTCTTTCAAGGGCTTATTTCGGTAGTCTCTGGTATTCTTATTACCCAAAATGTCATTGTTGGGACGTATTGGTATTCATACTATGTACCGACAGTTCTTAGTATTCCGTTCTTGGTGGAAGACTGCCTTATTGCTTTTTGCTGCACAGTGTCTACTTTTAGCTACTCTATGGAGTACGCAAGGCAATGAGCCTTTCCTCTGCTAAAAAGGTGGCTTGGATATTGCTCCTTATCGGAATTTTTAGGGGCAGGGGACTACCTATTGGGATTTCTCCCACACTATGCACAAAGTGATGAAAGCTAAGTTTCACTTTGGTTTCTATCTCTTCTGGTTAGGATGGGCTGTAAGTTGTCTGTACTTTATCTCTCTTAAAGGCGAAGAGAGAAAAGTAACGAACGAAGAACAAGAGAAAAGTGAAGGAAGTGAAAAAAATGAAGAGTGAAAAAGCAAAAAAATGCAACCAAGCAGAAGAAACTTGGTTATATAGGATAAACTAAAAATTCAAAACTAACATGAAATCATTTATTTTAACTTTGTCTGTATGGCTATTTGCTTATACATTTTTCTCCTGTGAAAGCACAGGAGTTAGCTTTCTCCCAATGGAAAAGTAGTTCTTTCCTTCTCTCTTACTAAGGAAGGTACTCCTTCTTATAAGATTAGCTATAAGAACAAATCTGTAATCAAGGAAAGCACTTTTAGGGTTTCTCTTGAAAAAGGGAGAATCTCTCAACGCTCATTTTAAGGTAGTTGATAGTAAAAGAACTACTTTCAAGGAAAACATGGCGCCCCGTATGGGGAGGAAAAGTGATATCCTCAATCACTACAATGAGTTATGTATCTTTTTGGAGCAAACCACTACTCACAGAAAGATGAATCTACGCTTTCGTGTATACAATGAAGGAGTTGGTTTCCGCTATGAATTTCCTGAGCAAAAGGAGCTCACCTACTTTGTGATCGCAGAGGAACTAAGTCAGTTTGCCATGGCAGGTGACCATACCGCCTGGTGGATTCCAGGAGATTACGATACCCAAGAGTATGACTATACCCAGAGTAAGCTCTCGCAGATACGTAGCCTTATGCCTCAGGCAATGATTAAGAATGTATGTCAGACACCCTTCTCCCCTACTGGAGTGCAGACATCACTTATGCTCAAGAGCCAAGATGGTTTGTATATCAACCTACATGAGGCCGCCCTAGTGAATTATCCTTGTATGCACCTGAACTTAGACGAGCAACACCTAATCTTCCAATCACACCTTACCCCTGATGCTAAGGGAGATAAGGGGCATCTATACACGCCCTGTCATACCCTTGGCGCACTATAATGGTCAGTGATAATGCTCGTGAGATCTTGGCCTCCCGCCTTATCCTGAACCTCAATGACCCTTGTGCACTCTCTGACACTTCTTGGATAAAAACCTGTTAAATATATAGGGGTATGGTGGGAAATGATTACAGGTAAGTCTTCTTGGGCTTATACCAATGACTTCCCTACTATTGATTTAGACAAGGTGAATTACACCAAAGCCCGTCCCAATGGCACCCATGCTGCTAATAATGAAAGTACGTCGCTATATTGACTTTTGCTTCCCAACATGGGTTTGACCAAGTCCTCGTAGAAGGCTGGAATATAGGTTGGGAGGATTGGTTTGACAATTCAAGGATTATGTCTTTGACTTTGTGACTCCGTATCCTGACTTCGACCTCAAAGGGCTCAATGCCTATGCTCATAGTAAAGGGGTAAAACTGATGATGCACCATGAAACCTCAGCTTCCTTACGCAACTACGAACGTCACATGGAAAAAAAGCCTATCAACTCATGAATGATTATGGATATAATTCTGTAAAAAAGTGGCTATGTAGGTAGTATCATCCCTCGTGGAGAATACCATTATGGACAATGGGCAGTGAATCACTACCTTTATGCCATCAAAGAAGCTGCCAAACATAAAATAATGGTCAATGCTCACGAGGCTATACGTCCTACAGGGCTATGTCGTACTTACCCTAACCTCATAGGCAACGAATCCGCTCGTGGTACAGAGTATGAAGCTTTTAGAAACTATAAAGCCTTTCCATACAACTATCCTTCCTTTTTACTCGTCTGCAAGGAGGCCCTATGGATTATACTCCTGGTATCTTTGAAACAGATATCTCCAAGGTAAATCCTCAGAACCCTCATAAGCTCAGTAGCACTTTGGCTAAGCAATTAGGCTTATATGTAACCATGTATAGTCCTCACAGATGGCCGCAGATCTTCCTGAAAACTATGAGAAATTCTTAGATGCTTTCGAGTTTATTAAAAAGTACCTGTAGATTGGCAGAAAAGTCTTTATCTAGAAGCTGAACCAGGACAATATATTACCATCGCTCGTAAGGATAAGCATAGTAATAATTGGTTTGTAGGCAAATACTAGTAATGAGAATGGACATACATCTGTAATTTCTTTAGATTTCTTGGACAAAAGGACATGTATATGAGGCTACGATCTATGCAGATGCTCCTGAGGCTGACTTCCAAAACAATGCCAAAGCCTATACAATCACTAAGAAAAAGTCAATGCTAAAAACCAAGCTAACCTTGAAAGCCGCTCGTGGTGGAGGATATGCAATAATGATCAATTATTAAAGATTAAAAATAATGATCAATGATTAATGACGATACTAACAAAAGTATCTATTAATCATTGATCATTATTTTAAACTATCTTACTCTTCATTCTTCACTTTTTCACTCTAATAAGGATTTCTTTTGAGAGCTTCGAGATCGTCGAGGGTAACCATTGTTGTTTGTACTCCTTGAAGTGAGGAATCCTTGAAGTAGTTGCTGTAATGACGACGTGTCTCATGATACCTAAGCGCTCTCCTTCCACTCTACTGCCCAGAGTAGGTGCTGTAGGGGCTGCTTCAGCTCTTTCGGATAATGTAGGAGGGGTAATAGCTCCCTTGTAGCCATGTAGTGCTTGATCTCTTGGAAAATCCAAGGATAGCCTATAGCGGCACGACCCTATCATGATACCATCTACTCCATATCGTTCCTTGTACTCTAGGGCTTTCTCAGGAGAATCTATATCCCCATTACCAAAAATAGGAATATGAATACGAGGGTTGTTTCTTTCACCTTGGCTATATACGACCAGTCGGAATGACCTTTGTACATCTGTACACGAGTACGTGCATGAATAGAGAGGGCTTGTATACCCACATCCTGTAGGCGTTCGGCTACCTCTTCTATGTTAATTGTCTCACTATCCCAACCCAATCGCGTTTTGACTGTTACAGGAAGGTGAGTGCTCTTCACTACCGCTTGCGTAAGGCGTACCATCAGGTCTATGTCCTTGAGCACTGCAGCTCCAGCCCCCTTGGCTACTACTTTGACCGGACAGCCAAAATTAATATCCACTACATCGGGGAAACAGTCTCCACTATACGAGCCGAAAGTGCCATAGCTTCCTCATCACCACCAAATATTTGTATACCTACTGGGCGCTCATCATCGAAGATATCGAGTTTTTACGGCTTTTTATTGCATCGCGAATTAGCCCCTCGGAAGAGATAAACTCACTATAAAAGCATATCCGCCCCATACTTTTTCACACAATCGGCGAAAAAGGAGGATCACTACATCTTCCATAGGAGCCAAAAGTAAGGGAAATTCCCTAAGGTAACATTACCTATCTTTACCATATATCATTATAATTCTATATCGAACATTTTTAGCCAAGTAGCGAGCTACCCTGTCTTCCTTGTGGTGATGGGTAGTGTCATTGGCTACAGCTTTTACCTCATCACGGGCATTGGCTACAGCTACCCCCAGACCAACAGCCTGAAGCATTTCTTGGTCATTATAATTATCCCCGAAAAGCAATAGCATCTCCTAGGCTTATTCCCTTTTGGTGAGCTAAAAAGCCTCTATACCTGTGAGCTTTGAAACACCCTGTAGAGTGATTTTCTATATAGGTATTCTTTGCTCTATAGAGCTGGAGTTGTCCTGTCATTTCCCTTTGCAGTGCCTGCCACATTGCCTCTACCAACTCCTCTTCGCCCATGAGCATAAGCTTGTGAGCACCTTTGTTGTGGGAACCCCATAAGGAAAGCACCTCTTGGTTGGTTTTTACCACAGGGTGGTGCAGGTATTGCGCTCTTCACGCTGTGCCCACTGGTCTGCTTTTGGGAACATACCACTCATTGAAATGATAGAAGCTGATATGTAAATTCCCTCCTGTATATTGCTGGTTGAGCGCCACAATCTGCTGACAGAGAGAAAAAGGTATTTCTGTAGAGCGAAGTACTTTTCCATCTTTATCTATAACTAAGGCACCATTGTAGGCAATCAAGGGCATCCCCAATATACCTGCTTTCTCTGTAAATAATGCATCTGTATAGGCATACGTGAGGATATCAGCACTATAGGAAACTGATACTTCAGGTGAGAGAGTACCTTAATGGTCTTCTCTGAGAGAGTTCGCTCAGCATCCAGCAGGGTGCCATCTATATCCGAAAAGAGAATTTTATGCTTTACAACCTGATTGATTTGTATGCTATTAATATTTTCTCCAACATATCCACCTCTGCGGCTTCGAGCAGGAAGTTGTGCATTTTATGAGTTTTCTATAAAAGGAGGCAGGTTTTGGCTTCCAGGACCATACATAGCCAGTTCAGTATAATCAGAAGAGTGATCCATACTGATCCAGCCTACTGAAGTATGTTTCTTCTGTATCTCAGCTAAAAGACGATAAGGGAGTTTCTTGTAGTTGTAGAGTCCATCTTCTTGCTTACCTTCAGTATAGAAAGAGAGGATTTCCTTGGCTTCTTCCTGAGAAAAAGGAATATTTCCAAAATTATGTGTAAGCAAGTCTCTCACTTGTGATACTGAGTCTGTCAGGTTAATACTCTGCAAAAGTAAAGTCATTAGTATGGAGAAAATGAGCCAAATTGTCAAAGTTCTTATTACATTCTTTTCCGTAGATAAGACCCGGGTTAGCGTTGCCATGATCGGAGGTAATAACAACCAAAGTGTTGCCATCTTTTTTGGCAAAGTCTATTGCTACACGTACAGCATCATCAAAAGCTAATTGGTCAAAGAGCAAAGCACCTATATCATTGCCATGAGCAGCCCAGTCTACTTTTCCGCCTTCTACTTGTAGTACAAAACCTGTTTGTGGTCTGCCATCATATCAATGGCCTTTTGAGTCATTTGTGCTAAGGTAGGTATGGTTGCATTCTTCGTTGTGTTATTTTCATCAAGGGTATAGGCAAATGCGTCTTTATCAAACACTCAAGTAGGGGAACATTCTTAGGGAGCGGCATTCATTTTGGCTTACATTTTTCACTACAGTAAAGCCTTTTTCCACATATTTGGCATACATATCCTGTTTGTCCTTGCGCTTTTCTGCATTGAAATAGTTATCTCCTCCCCCATCATGACATCAAAGCGAAGGTCAAGGTAGTTTTCGCTATTTTTAGGCTGTGCTTTTCGCTCTTTGCTATTGGTACAGAAGCCTGCGGGAGTGGCATGGGTGATAGGTACAGTAGTTACACAGCCTACTTTTTTGCCTGCTTTTTGAATTTTCTGTAAGATAGGGTATATTGTTCTCCATTAACCCCTACATTGATCATTCCATTGATGATACGGTGTCCAGATCCCCATGAGGAGCTGGCTGCTGAAGAGTCCGTAACTACAGAACTGGCAGACTGCATATCCATAGAGGCTTTCACTGCCAATTTCTGTTCATAAAAGGCTAAAACCAAGCACTACTACGCCCTAAAAATACGCTTAGAATATAGATCGGCCATTAAGGTACCAATACTCATTCCATCACTAACCAAGTAAATGATGTTTTTGGCTCTTTTTACGACCAAAAGACTCAGAAGCTTGAGCTTGTGCCACAGAAGGAACCAATAGGGATCCCAAGCCTGCTAAAAGAGAATTCTTTAAAAATTTCTTCTTTCCATTGTAATATTTTTAAGTTTTGAATTTGTTAGGTTTTCGGTTTTTAGAGATTAGTTTCTTGTCCAACCACTGACAGCTTAATCGTGAAAAGAGGCCCTTTTCCTACTTCAGAGCTAAGAGTTATCTCACCAGCATGAGCACTAACGATATGCTTGACCATGGCCAGACCAAGGCCAGAGTCCCAGCTGTATTCTTAGTGGTAAACTTAGGTTCGAAAATACGTTCCTGAAGTTCTATAGGCACCCCTGAACCATTGTCCTTGACTACAATATAGGCATAATTTCCTTCGATGAAGGAAGTTACTTCTATCAAAGGAGTAGGAGTGCTATCGGTAGCATAAAGCGCATTCTTTAGTAAATTGGTAAGCATGCGATTCATCTGGTTCCTGTCCACACAGAGTTCAATAGTCTCTTGCGAGCTCTCAAAATGAATATAAGGTAGGTCAAAGACCGCTATAGTACGACGAATAATTGCGTTGATGTCTGATAGCTCCTTCTTCTGAGCTGGCATAGATACAAAAGAGGAAAACGCATCGGATATATCCGAAAGAGTATCAATGTGCTGTAGAAGCATCTGGGTAAAATTGGCCACTTTTTCCCTACATTGAGGATCCTCAGGGAGTGAATCTGCGCTCAAAGTTCTGCACACTCAGTCGCATTGGGGTAAGTGGGTTCTTTATTTCATGAGCGATTTGTTTGGCCATATCCTTCCACATCTTCTCCCTGCTCTATTTTAGCTAAGGCTTTCTTACTCTTCTCTATCTCATCCACCATTTCATTATAGGAAAAGATCAATTCTCCTATCTCAGTAGTGGTATTCTTCACATTTATTTTTCATTCTTCCCTAAGAAATGAGTGGTTCTTAGCCTATGTTGTATCTCCTTGAGTGATCGGGTGATATAACGAGAAATGACCAAAGCAACTACTATTGTGAGTAATAATATGGCTCCATAGGCACCTCCTAAGTTATACAATGAGTCCTGAAGAAACCCTTCGTTAAAGGTATCATTCTCAAAATGAGGAATATGTACAATAAGCAAAGGCTTATATTGTAGATTATTGACATACGAATAAGAATATTGATAGCTTCCTCCTCTGGAGCTTGAAGACCAAGCGCTTATCCACAGATGAGGATAAGGCAGTGAGGATACTATCAGGAATACAATGTAGTTCCTTATTTTCTCTTAGTCCTGCTTGAGAGCTGATCAGGAAATGTACCATTGATGGTATATAGATTGAAATTGATATTCTCTATATCGGCAATACGATATATTTCTTCTCTGAAAATTACTGGGATATACTTATCTTCCAAGGGAAAAAGTAGTCTGAGAAAATACATATCGCAGTTGCATAGCCAATTGTTGTTCCTTACGTAATAAGCGCTCATTGTGATATATGCGCGACTGATTGCGATATTGGTAGATGGTTACTATCGCTATGGTGATAAAGGATAGTATTGTAATACCAATAAGGCTCACAAAAAAATACGAAATCTTAAGGAATGAAAAGCACTCAATTTTTAATGATTAAATATTATAAGAAATCTAACTACTGCTCATTGTTCACTGACAACTGCTTACCGCTTACTATTCACAGACAAATTGTTCACTGAAATAAAGCGCAAATGTACAAAAATAGTGATAATCAATCAATTTTATTTCCAATCTTTTTCTAAAATGTTAATTAATTATTAATCATTCTTTCTTTAGTCTTTATTTTGTATTTTTTTGCAAGCGATTAACACATCACGAATGATTACTGTAAAAAGAGTTGATAATACCAAAGGGAATGCTTGACTTTGTGAAGTTCCCTTTTTTTCTTATATAAAGATAGTAAAACTTGGGTGCCTCCTTTGATTTCAGAGGAGTTAGCTACCTTTGACCCTAAAATCCTGCTTTTTGAGAATTGTGAAGCCACTTTTTTTCTTGGCTTATAACGAAAAAGGAACTATAGTAGGGCGTATTGCTGTGATTATTAATCATTATGAAATCAATCGTGGAGTACGCAAAGTACGTTTTGGATGGTTGGACATGATTGATGATCTGAAGGTTACCGATGCCTTGCTAAAAAAAGCTTTGGACAAAGCACACGAACTGGGACTTTTGTATGTAGAAGGTCCTATGGGCTTTTCTAATATGGATAAGGTAGGGATACAAACTTTTGGCTTCGAACATATCGGAGGTATGGCTACTTGGACTAACTATCCCTACTATGACAACATTTAGAAAAACTTGGTTGGGTCAAGGAAAAGGTTATATAGAGTCCTTTTTCTACCTTAAAGATGTTGATTTCGAACCTTATAAAAAGGCAGGTGATGTAGTAGAGCGCCGCTATGGCCTTAGCTATGCTCCTATCAAGACCAATAAGGACATTCTCCCTTATGTAGATGAAATGTTCAATCTTTTCAATACTTCTTATGCAAATCTTTCCTCCTTTATCCCTGTATCAGATAAGCAAAAGGAATACTTTTAAGAAAAATATATCCCTTTTGTCTTGCCTGAATTTATTAAATTCATTTTTAGACAAAGAGGGAAAGATTATTTGCTTTGCCATCATGATTCCATCTTTCTCAGAGGCGCTACAGAAGGCCAAAGGAAAACTATTCCCCTTGGGGTTCTATCACCTATGGAAAGCTCGAAGAAACCCCAAAGTATTGGAGTTCTACCTCATAGGGATCAGTCCTGAATATCAGTCCAAAGGTATCCCTGCTATGCTCTTTAGGGATTGCTATCTGCTCTTCAAAGAGAAAGGAGTTGAGCAGTGTATCATCACTCCCGAGTTGGAGGATAATATCCTAGTACAGAAGCTATGGAAAAAAACTTCAACCCAACCACTTTCTCCCGTAGAGCTACTTACAAAAAAACTATTGAGTAGGAGGTGTCCCCTCAGCCCAATTGAGCAATAAACGCTTTACCTTGGCCGTATCAGGAATACTCTCTATAGTATAGGTGTCGTCCAGAGCGGGCAAGAGTTCTTTTTGATCAAATGCAAAATAGAGATTGCTTCCCTTTGGCATAACAATAACTGTGGAGAGTAGTTGCTCAAAATCAAATTCTTGTACACTTTCTTTATATTCCCCAAAAGTACTATTGAGAGATATCCTCCTTAGTAGTATAGCGATCGTCCAAGACTTGTACTCCCTGTATATACTGAGGCTTCCATCCAAAGGAATATTGAGTGTTAGCTCCAAAAGTTGCTTTTTCTCCTTACCTCGCTCATAGATAAGGAAACGCTCCTCACTGATATAGCGAAACTCTCCTTCCAAAGAGGTTTTTACCAAGGAATCCCTTCTGATAGAGGGAATCCAACTGGGTTATTTTTGTCCCGCGGGTAAGTAGCCCCTACACTACTATCCGTGATAAGGAATTTTTTTATCAACTTGGGAGCATCCTACCAATAAAGAAGTTATACCTGCCAAAAAAAAGCAGGGGGGATATATGTTTTTCAGTTTCATTACATTTCTATTTTTCATTAGCTTGCTAAGAACTCCAAATACCCCACGTACAAAGGTAGCACTGGTGAGCATCTTTATAATAGGGATTTTTGTGCGGTACTCTTTTTGGGAGCAGAAGAGGTCTTGGGAGCAGCAGTACTTTTTGGTCTCAGTTTTCTTAGGTGCATCTTCCTTAGGAGCTTCATTGGCAATCTTAGCATTGAGTATCTCATAGGCACTTTCTCGGTCTATGACTTCGTTGTATTTTTGTCTTGAGAGCGGATTTGTCTAAAAGAGCTTTGATCTCAGTATCTGTAAGAATATCCATACGGCTCATAGGGGCACGCATCATAGTAGCTACCAAAGGGGTAGGGGCGTCCCTTACTGTCCAGAGCGGTAACAAAAGCCTCTCCTGTACCTAGGGAAGTGAGGTATTCTGGAACATTGTAAAAGCTGGTCTCAGGATAGTTCTGAGCGGTGAGTTTGATGGCTTGACGGTCTTTGGCTGTAAAGGCACGCAAAGCATGTTGTATCTTGAGTCCCAGCTGGGAGAGTACAGCATCAGGAACATCGGTAGGAGTCTGAGTACAGAAGATCAGTCCCACTCCCTTGGAGCGTATGAGCTTGACAATATTCTCCAATTGGTTGAGCAAGGCTTTGGAGGCTTGGTTGAATATCAAGTGGGCTTCATCTATGAAAATGACCAACTTAGGTTTCTCCTGGTCTCCTATCTCAGGAAGGTGTTGTATATCTCAGCCAAGAGACAAAGCATGAAGGTAGAGAACATCTTAGGACGATCCTGTATGTCGGTAAGGCGGATGATATTGACCACTCCCCCTACCCTTTTTCATCAGTGTGAAGGAGGTCTTCGGTTTCAAAAACTTCTCTCCAAAGAAGAGTTCAGCTCCTTGGTTCTCCAGCTCTACAATCTTTGCGCAAAATAGCACTAGTGGAAGAAAGCGGCTACACGTCCATACTCTGATTCGAACTCACTTTTGCCCTCTTCGGTAGCATATTGTAGAACTTTTTTGAGGTCTTTGAGGTCTAAAAGGGGATATTGGTGGTCATCACAATACTTGAATACTACAGCCAGTACCCCTTCTTGTACATCGGAGAGGTCTAAGATACGAGAGAGCAATACGGATCCAAACTCAGAGACAGTGGCACGCATACGCACTCCATCTTGTTTGGATATGGTCAGAAGCTCCACGGGAAATGCCTCTGGTGTATAAGGTAGGTTCATCTGAGCGTGACGCTCTTTGATAAAAGATTTTTCTTCTCCTATGGCTGCAATTCCACTGAGGTCACCCTTTGAGATCCATCAGAAGGGTAGGTACTCCCTCCTTGAGAGATTCTCGGTGAGAGCTTGTAAGGTCTTAGTTTTCCCTGTTCCCGTTGCTCCTGCAATAAGCCCATGACGGTTAAGATTTTTCAAGGGAATATTGACAAACAAATTAGCAATGGCCTTGCCTTCATACATAGCACCACCCAAGGTGATATATTTTTCCAGAAACGGTATATCCCTGTCTCTATCACTTCTTTGAATTTCTCTATACTCATTTTTCTCTATTTTTGTAATAAAAAGACATTATAAAATTTATTGGGTGCAAAATATACTTCTTTTTGTGCAAAAAAACAGGGATTAACGAAAATTTATTAACTGAAAAAGCCCCTCCAAAGAAAAGTGAAAAAGAAGAATTATCCTCTTTGCCAATCTTGATTTTTGAGATAAAAAAATTCGTATCTTTGCGCGGAATTAGTATACCCAACAAAGTATGTTAGAAGATAAAAACACCCATAGAACAGACCTCTCTCAGCTAGGGAGAGTTTGGCTTGATAGACCTACTTACCGTGATTTCACTTCATAATTCCTCTTCGCTCAAGGGAATAGGTGATGATGCAGCAGTGATAGACTTCGGGAGGAAAAAGGCAGTTGTTTCCACCGATTTGCTCATCGAAGGCGTACACTTCAACCTGGCTTATATGCCTCTAAAAGCACCTGGGGTACAAGGCTATCATGGTCAATCTCTCAGACATCTGTGCGATGAATGCCCTTCCTACGCAGGTGACTGTCTCCTTGGCTGTTTCTAACCGTTTTCCGGTGGAGGCCTTGGAGGAGCTCTACGAAGGCATACGCCTAGCTTGTGATATCTATAAAGTAGATCTTGTAGGGGGCGATACAACCTCTTCCACTCGTGGGCTTATCCTCTCAGTTACAGCTATAGGCAAGGCTCCCTTAGAGAAAATTGTTTACCGAAATGGCGCCAAAGAGAATGATCTTATTGTCGTTACGGGCGACTTAGGAGCAGCTTATATGGGGCTTCAGATACTGAAAGAGAAAATGAGGTTTTCAAGGTAAATCCAAAACCTTCAGCCCGACTTAGAGCCTTATCAATACCTTATCGAGCGACAGCTCAAAGCCTGAAGCACGTAAGGATATTGTCTCCTTACTCGAAGCCTTAGAGGTACGTCCTACCTCCATGATGGATATCAGCGATGGCTTATCCTCCGAATTATTACATATATGTAAGCAATCCCATGTAGGATGTCGCCTAATGGAGGACAAAATCCCCTTGGATCCTACCCTAATCAATGTATGTGAGGAATTTGCCCTAAGTAGTACTCATGGTAGCCCCTCAGCGGAGGTGAGGACTATGAACTATTGATGACTATTGCTCCAGCTGATTACGATAAGATTAAAGGAAATCCAAACCTCACGGTCATTGGATATATCACCGATGAGAGTTTAGGGTGCAACCTCATCACCCTGATGCCAATGAGGCGATCCCCCTAAAAGCACGTGGCTGGAATGCTTTTTTGATAAAACCTACAGAAGAGGTAAGTAAGAAAGTTAAGATTTATGATAAATCATTAGTAGTCTATGTTAATGGATATTGGAATAAAAAGATTTACCATATGCAGGAGAAAAAGATTGGAAAAGGATATTGGTGGAATGGCTTAAGAAGAAAAAGTTGAAAGTTTAAATAGTTCCTTGTTATAATCAAAAATATAAAAGTAAGATCATTAGTGTTAAGGGGGATTCTGTTAAGCTTTCACGGAACAGACTTAGTTTTATTTCTTTATTCTAAAAATATATTGCTATTTCTGGGAGAATTTATTTTTTCCGTACATTTGCCACCCGAAATTTTTATCAAACTAAGCTTATGAGAATTCTTTGTAGCCTACTATTCTCACTCACCTTGGTAAGCCCTCTTATGGCACAAGATAGTGATACGCTAACAACTCGTTACAAGGTACTTTCCAAAGGAAATATCTTTATTACGGGGAACAATATTTTTGAGCCGTCAGGAAGGAAAAACAATCCTAATACTCCCTTCAACGATCTGGTGGAGGTGCCAAGCTCAACGATAGCCAGAATATGCAATATATTGATATTGATAAAGATAAAAACATTTTTCCTCCAGTAGTGCAGAGGTATCCCTACCTAAGAACAGTAGAATCCTCTTTGCAGGGGCTCTACTGGGCAGCTACCTATCCTTTTGAATTGGGAGAGAGCAGCGGAGGCAAGATCGTAGTGAAGGATGACAAACGTGAATCAGTAGAGGAAGTACTTCTAAAACTCCCTAAGGAAAAGTATGTTCCTATAAAAGGAGAATTTGTCTTTGATGGTAGTACTGATTCCCGCTATATGGGCAAGAATGCTCCCTATGTAATGTTTGCTGATGTGACCAAAGCTCCTACAAGATGCTAAGCGCAAAGATGGAGAATATACTGTAGCTAATGTAAGAGCTGCAGGAGGTGCTATAGAAGGAGGTTCTTGTGGAGGATGGACTTTGGTGATTGCTTATGAAAACCCTCAGGAACCCTTGCGAAAAATAGATATCAAAGATGGTTTCCTCTCAGTAAAAGGAAGTAAAAATATTAGCTTTACCAACTATAAAATCCCTTCTGTGAAAAGAGGCCTTCCTCGCTTAGTAGGTGGCGTACTCGATGCGGATTTTCAACCAAGGAGAAAACAAGTTGGGTATCTTCTCTGAAAAAGTAGGCTTCTATGCAGAAACCAAAAACCCGAAGTGTAAAGAACTTCTTCAATAGCTCTATCACTTATTTGGAAGACTATGTCAAGGAAAGAAAACCTAATAGTAAGAATACCTTAGGCTTTGACATCTTCTCTATTGTGGTACCTAACTATGACTTTTGAAGTCTTTCCTATAGGTAATGAGTACTTAAGGGTCAACTTCTCCTCTACTACAGATACTTATTATGCTTTTCTTTTAGGATTGGCTATAAATACCGAAGAAAATACGACCCTTCGCGATGCTGAAGTAGATAAGCTTTTAGGAGCAGCAATAAAACCACAAACAGCTGTTACAGGACAAGCTACAACCACTTCTCAGGGACAAGTGGCTGCCACACAAGGAAAAACAACTACTACACCCTGCTCAAAGTGGACAAAAATGGACCACTCCTCAAGGACAAGTAGCCGCTACCCAAGGAAAAACAACTACTACACCCTGTTCAAGATGGGACAGAATACGACCACTCCACAAGGACAAGTGGCTGATACACAACCTACTACTGGAGTACCCGACAATGTGCGTAAGATCAATGCAGAGAATGTCAAAAAGGGATTCTACCTAATTCTAGGAGTATACTCAAACAAGCAAAATGCAGATAAATATATATTTGGATTACGTCAGAAAGGTATGCGTGCAGAAGGCTCCTTCCTATATCCGGCTAAGAACCTCCACTATGTCTATGCAACGTATGTAACAGACTATGAAACGGCACTAAAGAAACAGCGTGAAATCAATAGTGCGAAGAGCCAAAAACCCTGAATTGCAGAAGGTGAAAGACGTGTGGATTCTTATTGTGGAATAACGCACTGTTACTTAATTACTTACAAATAAATAATTTTTCGCAAAAATTAGCGATAATGACTACTATGTGATAAATATTTATTATTTTTGTAGTCGCAAGAATTGGATATAAAATGATAAATCTTTTTCGTAAAAAGAAGACAAATTTTTCCTATATAGAAAAAGGGCGAAGGTACTCCTATCATCCTCTTACATGGGCTGATGGGAGCATTGAGCAACTTTGAGAGTACCATTGATTTTTCTCAAAAATACAAAGTGGTAGCTCCCTGAGTTGCCCTATCTATGATCTTCCTTTGCTCTCCAGTACTGTAAAGAGTCTGACCAATTGGTTGGCACGCTTTATCTCCTACAAAGGATTTGACCAAGTAATTCTCTTGGGAAATTCCTTAGGAGGACACATAGGTCTGCTCTATACCAAGCTTCATCCGAAAAAGGTGAAAGCACTCATCCTTACTGGAAGTTCTGGGTTGTACGAAAGTGCTATGGGGGATAGCTACCCCAAGCGTGGTAGTTATGAGTTCATCGAAAAGAAATGCCAAGATGTATTCTATGACCCTAAGACTGCAACCAAGGAATTGGTCGATGAAGTCTTTGCAATAGTCAATGACCGTACTAAAGTTATCAAGACCCTTGCTATTGCCAAGAGTGCTATCCGCCATAATATGGCCAAGGACTTACCTAAGATGACCCTGCCAGTTTGTCTTATCTGGGGAAAGAACGACCCTGTAACTCCTCCGAGAGTAGCTGAGGAATTCAATGAGTTGTTCCCTAATGCTACTCTGTACTGGATAGATAAGTGTGGGCATGCCCCATGATGGAACATCCAGAAGAGTTCAACAAAAACACTAAATAACTGGCTCACAGACAAAGACTTGTAGTATGGAAATCAAACAAGCCGCATTTGTAGTAGTAATACTCAGGTAGCTAAGTGCCCCTACGCACAAGCTACCTGAATACGCTTTTTATTGGTCGCTCCAATGTAGGAAAAATCTTCCCCTAATAAATATGCTGACCAATCACAAAAGGATTGGCCAAAACCTCCTCAAAACCAGGGAAAACACAGCTGATCAACCATTTCCTTATCAACAAAGAATGGTACTTGGTAGACCTACCTGGCTATGGCTATGCGAAAGTATCCAAGCAATCCAAAAAAACCTTCCAACAGTTTATCACCGACTATTTCAAAAAGCGTCGAGAGCTTGTCAGTGCCTTTGTCTTGGTGGATATACGTCACGATCCCTCAGAAAAATAGATTTAGAGTTTATGCAGTGGTTGGGTGAGAATGCTATTCCCTTTGCCATTGTCTTTACCAAAGCCGATAAGCTTACTGAAAAACAAATTCAAGAGCATGTAACTTCTTATAGTGAAATCCTCCTACAGCAATGGGAGGAAATGCCCCCTTATTTTATCACTTCTTCAGAAAATAGACTGGGAAAGGAAGACCTCCTCTCTATATAGAAACTATTAACCAATCCCCTGAAAGCCTAATTCTGTTATGTCTTTTCCTATTCCTATTATAGAAACACAAAGTAAAGATGCTATTCGCCTTTTTCAAGAGGAAAAACTTCGAGAACTCTTGCAATATTTGAAAGAAAAATCTCCTTATTACCAGCGTCTATTTCGAGAAAACAACATAGATATCACACAAATACAGCATCTGGAAGACCTTCAGAGATTGCCAACAACCTCCAAGGATGACCTTCAGCGCTACAATGATGACTTTCTCTGCGTACCTAAGGAAAGCGATAGTAGACTATGCCTCTACCTCAGGGACCTTGGGCAAGCCTGTTACCTTTGGGCTTACTGATAGGGACTTAGAACGCTTGGCATACAACGAAGCAATTTCCCTCTCCTGTGCAGGTATCTCAGGGCGATGTAGTACAACTGATGACCACTATAGATCGTCGCTTTATGGCAGGCTTGGCTTATTTTCTTTAGGAATACGCCACTTAGGAGCAAGTATTGTACGTATAGGAGCAGGTATCCCAGAACTACAATGGGACTCTATCCTATCCTATCACCCAACCTACCTCATTGCAGTACCTTCCTTCTTACTCAAGCTCATAGAATATGCCGAGAAGAATGACATAGACTACCGCCATTCATCAGTGAAAGGTGTGGTGTGTATAGGAGAGACCCTTCGTCTGCAGGATTTCTCACCTAACCTACTGACTGATAAGATTATGGAAAAATGGCCTGAACTTAGGCTATACTCCACCTATGCCTCTACTGAGATGAGTACCACCTTTACAGAGTGTGATGCTCAGCAGGGGGCATCATCATCCGGAGTCATCATCACTGAGGTATTGGACGATGAGGGGAATCCCTCCCTTATGGGCAATTGGGAGAGCTGACCATTACCACCCTTGGAGTAGAGGGAATGCCTCTGTTGCGTTTCCGTACTGGAGATATGGTGACCCCTGCATGATACTCCTTGTTCCTGTGGAAGAAATACCCTCAGGTAAGCCCTGTGGTGGGAGAAAAACAGCAGATGATCAAGTACAAGGGAACTACCCTATATCCACCAGCACTGATGGACTTACTTACCGAATTTGCTCAGGTAGAGAACTATATTATAGAAATTAGTAGCAATGAGATCCTTACTGATGAGATTCTGATCAAGATAGGCTCTTGTGAACCCTCTGAAGCACTAAAAGAAGAAATCGCCAATCACTTTCGCGCTAAAATGCGAGTAGTCCCCAAGATAGAGTTTTACCCTGTGGATACTATAGAACAACAACTCTACCCCCAAGGGCAGTCGTAAACCTGTAAAATTCATTGACCGAAGAGGGAATAGTGAACAGAGGGCAATAAGACCCTACATTAGCGTGAGCGTTAGTAGTTCGCTGGCTACTATTCTCTTTTTCCCTGTTATTTAATTAAAAAGTAATGTTAAAAATCAGAGATTTTTATTTTTAAAAATGTAACTTTGTGTCCTTATTCCAAAACGTATCATTTATGAATTCCCACAATCCAAAAAAATTATCAGTGAAGGGCTTACCTATGATGATGTATTGCTCGTTCCCTCACTACTCAGAAGTGCTTCCCCGTGAAGTCTCTATTCAATCTTTTTAGTAGAAATATTCCACTGAATGTACCTATTGTCTCTGCCGCAATGGATACTGTTACAGAATCAGCAATGGCTATAGCTATTGCTCGTGAAGGAGGCATAGGTGTGTTACACAAGAATATGACTATAGAGGAACAAGCGCTACAAGTAAGAAAGGTAAAACGCGCTGAAAGTGGTATGATCATAGATCCAGTGACCCTCTCTTTCCTCTACAGTAGGTGATGCCAAGCACTGTATGAAAGAACACAGTATAGGTGGGATTCCTATTGTAGATGAACAAGGAATTCTCAAAGGGATTGTCACCAATCGTGACTTACGTTTTGAACGTGATAATACTCGCCCTATCACTCAAGTGATGACCTATGAGAACCTTATCACAGCTCCTGAAGGAATTTCCATGAAGGAGGCAGAGAAGATACTAGAAAACAATAAAATAGAAAAACTTCCTGTTGTCAATAAAAGATAACAAACTTGTAGGACTGATTACCTTCCGCGATATAGCGAACCCTACAAAGCAAATCCATTTCCAACAAAGACAACATCGGCCGCCTACGTGTGGCTGCCGCTTTAGGAGTAACTGCCGATGCGGTAGAGCGTGCAGAAGCTCTTGTACATGCAGGTGTAGATGCTGTAGTGATAGATACTGCGCATGGGCATACTCGTGGGGTAGTTACTGTACTTAAGAAAGTTAAAGAACAGTTCCCTCAACTGGATGTGGTAGTAGGAAATATTGCCACAGCAGAAGCGGCTCTTTATTTAGCTAAGGCAGGAGCTGATGCTGTAAAAGTAGGTATAGGCCCTGGGTCTATCTGTACTACACGGGTAGTAGCGGGAGTTGGTTATCCTCAGCTTTCTGCCGTGATGCAAGTAGCAACAGCACTTAAGCAACAAAATATTTCTATTCCAGTGATTGCAGATGGAGGTATCCGATACACAGGAGATATTGTAAAAAGCTATAGCGGCAGGAGCTGATTGTGTGATGCTCGGTTCCCTACTGGCAGGTATCAAGGAGTCCCCAGGGGAAACGATCATCTTCGAAGGAAGAAAATTCAAGTCCTACCGTGGTATGGGCTCTGTGGAAGCCATGCAGCATGGTAGCAAGGATCGTTATTTCCAAGATGTAGAAGACGATATCAAGAAGCTTGTCCCAGAGGGCATCGTAGGGCGTGTACCCTATAAGGGAGAGCTACAAGAAAGCATGCACCAGTTTATCGGAGGCTTACGCGCTGGTATGGGCTATTGTGGTGCTAAGGACATCGCCACGCTCAAGGAGACGGGTAAGTTTGTCCGTATCACCGCCAGTGGTATTGCAGAGAGCCACCCACACAATGTAACTATCACCAAAGAAGCTCCAAATTATTCAAGATAATGAGTAATGAGCAATGATAAAGAAAGCGAGATTTCTTAGAATCTCGCTTTTTCTTTGTTACTTAAAAATTCACTTAGATTTTGGCAATTTATTTGTTTTTATTGCCGAAATCTAACTATTTTTAATAGATTCGTTTTTCTTAAAGTAATTTTTTAAAGACTTCTAAATCATTAGGAACAAACTCAATAGGCAGTTTCTCAATAGGAGTAGTATCAAGGTTGTTTAGAGATACTTCTTCAACAGCAATGGGTGAGATAGCAATATTCAAATGCTCAAACACTTTTTACAAGTTTAGAATCATATTCTTCTTGTAGTTCTTTGTATAGTTTATCTTGTAAATGAGAAAGCTGTTCTTCCACATACTCTTGAATTTCATTCATAACTTTACTTTTTATATTTTCTCAATTGTTTTTTATAGAAAAGATGTGTATGTGCTATATAGCACAATTCGTTCCATTGTTCTATAGTGTTCTATTAAATTAAGGCATTGCTTTTAATTTACTCCCTGTTACTATTAGTTGATGAGTGTTAGGGTCATACTCCTTTATATCTGTAGCAGTTTTTCCATTGTGCATTAGCTTTATAAGCATTTAAAGCACTTGCAGGAACATAAAAATTTTGAATGTCACTTTTTCCAAAAAGAATCATTTCTTCCTGAACTAAGAGTAGGAGGAATAGTAGCCTCTATGTAAACATTCTTAATATCTGTATTCTGGAATACGAGATATCCTATCGAAGTAATATTTTTAGTAAAATGAATTTCTTCTAAAAACTGTACAATTTCTAAATGCAGAATGACCTATAGTAGTTATTTTTCTGTAAATTTAATAGTAGTTAAATCTCTACATCCTCGAAATGCCTCATTTCCTATTTTGGTAATATTAGCTAATTCTGGAATATCTGTCATATCGATAGTTGTTGCATTTTTTTATTTCTCCACTCTAGTAAGGTAGTTGCATCATCACTTATTAAAAAAATCCACTTTTTGAGCAATATTGTTACTTCCTGTCAAAGAAATTCCACTTCCCCAGCCATTCTCTGTTTTTAGGTCCATAGAGATTCTTATTCTGCATATCAATATACCAATCTCCTATATTTCCTTGTGTAGTAGGAGCTACAGTTCCAGATAGTATTTTACTACCAGCTTGTCCTTGAGTACCTTTTAAAGGATATAGGATTTCCCAGCCTTCTATAGTTTTTGCTCCATACAAATTCATAGCATTTTTATCAAGATAATAATCTCCTATACTTCCAAGAGAAGTATTGGGAGCACCTTCACCTGAAAGAATTTGAATACCTTTTTGAACTTCTACACGTTCAATTACTTTTTCGGTTTCTTTTTCCACAACTGCTAATAGTGAGCAGTCCTATCATAGCCATTGCTATTACAATTTTTCATCTTAATAAAATATTTAAAAATCTCCCTACTCTATTACAGGCTTTTTCGGGTTTCGCCTTATATAAACACAGCCCTTCGGACAGCTGTTTTTTTATTTCTGAGTGCAAAGATAGAGTGCTGGGTGGTCAAGTTACGACTGACCTGTTATTTTAACATAACAAAAAGCAAACCTACTCACGAAAAAAATTTCGTAAGCAGGCTTGCTTTTTCTCAAATATTTTTATATACGAAATTGCTTTAAGCTAAGACATAATAAGGTTGCGTTGCGTTGCGTTGCGTTGCGTTGCGTTGCGTTGCGTTGCGTTGCGTTGCGTTGCGTTGCGTTGCGTTGCGTTGCGTTGCGTTGCGTTGCGTGTTTAACTCTTAAAATATTCATAATTATTAGTCTTATTATTATCTTATTGATTGGGCAAAGATAGTAATAATTTCTGAAATAGTAAATACTTTTGTATGTTAAATTTTTGAAACTATTTTTCTATTTCTTAGCAGTCTTTTGTGACATGGTATTGGTGGCTGTCTTAGCTGGGGGCTTTTTTGGCAGTGGTCGCCTTTCTTGGTAGCAGTGGGCTTTCTTAGGCTTTTTCCTTTAGTGGCCAAAAGGCTTTTGGGCTTCAGCTAGGGTAAAGGCTTCTATATCCGTGTCCTTGCTGAGCTCTACTTTGGTCTTTCCTTTGATGAGATGATAGCGCCCCCAGCGGGCTTTTTCTATATGGATACCTTCCTCTGCCCATTCCTTAACTACTTTTTCGGATTCTTTCTTGAGTTTCTCCTCTATCAAAAAGATGATATCACTCTGGGAGAGGTGCTCAAAATCGTACTTCTTGCTTACGCTGATGAACATATTGTTCCACTTGATAAAAGGACCAAAACGACCTGTTCCCTTGGTAACTTCCTTACCATCGTATACGGAGATGGGGGCATCGGCTTTTTGTTTTTGATCGATTACTTCCTTAGCTTCTTCAAAAGCTTATCGAGAAAGACATCCAAAGACTTATCCAAGGAAATAAAGGCATCACCAAAGCGGATATAAGGGCCAAAGCGGCCCTATGTTGGATTCTACTTCCTTACCCTGATATACGCCCAACTTACGGGGGAGTTCGAAGAGCTTCATAGCTTCCTCGAAGGTGATACTATCAATGGTCTGGTGAGGCAAGAGGCTAGCAAAGCGTGGTTTTTCCTCATCCTCCACAGTACCAATCTGCACCATAGCACCATAGCGACCAAGGCGTACACTCACAGGCTTACCAGTGGCAGGATCGGTACCTAAGATACGCTCTCCGGTCTCGCGCACTGCATTTTGCTCTACATGGGCTACCGTAGGATGAAAAGTATCGTAAAAACGGCCAACCATTTTTGCCCAGTCTTCTTTGCCTGAGGCAATATCATCGAACTCTTCTTCGACTTTAGCAGTAAAATTATAATCCACAATGGTAGCAAAGTGGGTGATCAAAAAGTCATTGACAATCATACCTATATCGGTAGGAATGAGTTTCCCTTTATCAGCACCTACATTCTCTGTGAGTTTCTTTTCCTTGATTTCATTTTTGATCAAGGAGAGCTGTAAGTAAGGACGGCTTTCGCCCTCCAAGCTACTACGCTCTACATAGCCTCGGTTCTGTATGGTGGAGATGGTAGCGGCATAGGTAGAAGGACGGCCAATACCCAGCTCTTCCAACTTCTTGACCAAGGAGGCTTCTGTATAGCGGAAGGGCGGACGGGTAAAGCGCTGGGTAGCTGTAATATGTTTGCTCGTGAGGGACTCCCCTACTTTCATAGCAGGTAGCATGCCTTCATCTTCCTCTTCTTCGTCGTCCTTACCCTCAAGATATACCTTTGAGGAATCCGTCAAATACGATCACCTCGCCACTACCTATAAAAAGGCTCTTTGTGGGTAGAAGCATTGACCTTCACCTGAGTACGTTCCAGAGAGGCATCACTCATCTGGGAAGCAATGGTACGCTTCCATATTAGTTCGTATAGGCGTACTTGATCAGCTTCTGCTCTTACAGTATGGGCGGCCATATCGGTAGGGCGGATGGCCTCATGGGCTTCCTGAGCTCCCTTGGAGTGGGAGGTATATTGGCGGGTCTTGCTGTAAGCTCTCCATAAGACTTGACAATCTCCTGCTTGGCAGCAGAGAGTGCCTCAGGGGATAGGTTTACACTATCAGTACGCATATAGGTGATAAGCCCCGATTCGTAAAGGCGTTGTGCCAATTGCATGGTTTTGGATACAGAGAAGTGGAGCTTGCGGGCGGCTTCCTGTTGCAGGGTAGAGGTAGTAAAGGGGGGAGCTGGAGATTTCTTAGCAGGTTTGGTCTCGAGACTTCCCACAGAAAAAGTAGCACCTATATTCTTCTCTAAGAAAGCCTTGGCAGCCTCTTGGGTAGGAAAGGATTTATGGGTATAGGTCTTGATCAGTTTTCCTTCCTTAGTAAGGAACTCAGCAGTGATCTTATAAGAGACTTCACTTTGGAAATCCTGTATCTCGCGTTCGCGCTCTACAATAAGGCGTACCGATACGGACTGTACACGCCCAGCGGAGAGCCCCTTACGAATTTTCTTCCACAATACAGGGGAGAGTTCATACCCTACCAAGCGGTCGAGTACACGGCGTGCCTGCTGGGCATTGACCAAATTATAGTCAATTCCTCGAGGGTTCTTTATAGCATGTTCTATGGCGGACTTAGTAATGGAGTTGAAGACAATACGCTTGGTCTTCTCTTGAGAGAGCTTGAGCTCTTCAGACAAATGCTAAGCTATGGCTTCTCCCTCACGGTCTTCATCGGAAGCTAACCATACAGTATCGGCTTTCTTCACTTCTTCTTTGAGGGCTTTTACAAGGTTTCTCTTATCGGCAGCGACCAAGTACTGAGGCTTAAATCCATGTGCTACATCGACCCCTAATTCCCTTATCAGGGAGGTCGGCTATATGTCCGTAACTGGACATCACCTTGTAATCACTGCCCAAAAACTTCTCTATGGTTTTTTTGCCTTGGCAGGAGACTCTACAATTACTAAATTTTTCGCCATCTTTATTAATTGTTAATTGTCAATTGTTAATTATTAATTTTTCTAAGTTATTTATGTTTTATATAGTTGATATTTAGTATTTTATTTAATTTGATTTTTTTATTTTCGGACAATCTTGATCCTAATAATACTTATACCTTATTTTCTAAAAAGAGTATAAGTTAGAAAGACTAACTATTAAGCATTGACAATTGATCATTGATCATTATTTTTGTTGTCCCATAAGCATAAGGTATGCTTTTTAGGAAATCGTCCAATTCACCATTCATAACTGCATCTACATTGGTAGTTTCATAGCCAGAGCGTACATCTTTGACCAATTTATAAGGATGCATGACATAGTTACGTATCTGGCTACCCCATTCTATCTTCATTTTATTAGCCTCAATCTCATCACGCTTGGCTTGACGTTTTTGAGCTCTATTTCATAAAGTTGTGATTTGAGCAATTGAGAGCCTTATTCTTGTTGTCCAACTGGCTGCGGGTTTCAGAGTTTTTCTATGATAATGCCTGTAGGGTGGTGACGGAGACGTACAGCCGTTTCTACCTTATTGACATTCTGTCCTCCAGCCCCACTGGAGCGCATAGTCTCGAAGGAAATATCAGCTGGGTTGATCTCTATCTCTATAGTATCATCTGCCAAAGGGGTACACATACACCGAAAGCGAAAAGAGGTATGTCGCTTGGCATTGCTATCAAAAAGGCGAGATGCGCACCAAGCGATGTACACCATTCTCCCCTTGAGATAGCCAAAGGCAAATTCGCCATCTATCTCTAAAGTTACGGTCTTCACCCCTGCTACATCACCCTCTTGGAAGTTGAGTTCCTTGACAGAAAATCCCTGTCTGTTGGCCCACATCATATACATACGCATAAGCATAGAAGCCCAATCACAACTCTCAGTACCTCCTGCTCCTGCGGTGATCTGTAGCACAGCACTAAGAGCATCCCCTTCATCGGAAAGCATGTTGCGAAACTCCAAGTTCTCTATATGAAGCAATGTCTGCTGATAGAAATCCTCTACTTCCTCAGCAGAAATAACATTCTCTTTGTAGAAGTCCAGCATGATCTGGAGTTCTTCGACCATCTCAGCCGATTTTTTTCGTAATCAGTCACCCATTTTTTTCTGGGATTGGAGCTTCTGAACCAATAGCTGCGCCTGCTTAGGACTATCCCAAAAAGTCAGGAGCCAACGTCTTCTCCTCCTCATTGGCAATCTCTATTTTTCTTGTCAATCTGAAGGTATTTCTCTAAATTCTCTACTCGTTGGCTGAGTTCTTTAAGCTGCTCTATAGTTACCATTTACGAAAATTTCGGCAAAAGTACGACTTTTTATCTATTATTCATGACTTCACTATTTATTTTTTTATCTAAATATTTCAAGATAATATAAAAAAATATCATTTTTAAATAATTGATTTACAATAATTTACGTTTGATAAAATTTAACGTTTATTAGGAATACATTTTTTTATAAGAGGAAATAGTGTGATTTTCATTATTTTTATTGTATTTTTGCGGGCAAAGAGGGAGAAATAAAAATGAAGAACGTCCTTAATATGTTGAGACACATGTGTAGGGGCGAATTGCAATTCGCCCTCATTAAAAATATATGAATAATTCGCTCATACGAAGTTTGCGAACTTTCTAAGATGCTATAAATTGCGTCTCTACCCTAACACTGGCTGAGATAACTACAGATGAGTGTATTCATCCGGAGAGATGCAATTTATTACGTCCTAATGAATTAACCCTTGATTCTAATATCTAACACTTAAAAACCTAACATCTAAGAATGGCTAAGTTTATAAAAAAATATCCAGAGAACCCTAATGAGAGGAAATACAGAAAGTGGTAGACTGTCTCAGAGAAGGAGGCGTCATTATCTATCCTACCGATACAGTATATGGTTTGGGCTGTGATATCACTCACAGCAAAGCCTTGAGCGCGTTGCACAGCTGAAGGGAATAAAACTTGACAAAGCCAATTTTTTTCCTTTATCTGTGCCGATTTGAGCAACCTTTCAGACTATGTAAAACAAATAGATACCACTACCTTCAAGCTCCTCAAGCGAGCCTTGCCAGGAGCTTATACATTTATCCTACCAGGGAGCAACAACCTACCCAAGGAGTTCAAGAAGAAAAAAACAGTGGGGATTCGTATTCCTGACAATACCATTGCACGTACTCTGGTAGAGAAATTGGGCAACCCTATAGTCTCCTCATCCATTTATGATGAGGATGAGGTCTTGGAATATACCACAGACCCCGAGCTTATCTTTGAAAAATGGCAAGACAAGGTGGATATAGTCATAGATGGAGGATATGGAGATAATGTCGCCTCCACTGTGATCGACCTTTCCTCAGGAGTGCCCGAGCTTATTCGCCAAGGAAAGGGCAGTATAGAGGGACTTTGGTAACAAACTATATACAGACTCGTGCGTTATTTCATACAACTATCCTATAACGGGAAAAACTACTGTGGCTGGCAGCGGCAGCCCCATTCCCCTTCTGTGCAGGAGGAATTAGAGGAGGCTATGTCCATGCTTCTCAAAAAGAAATAGCCCTCGTAGGAGCAGGGCGTACCGATACAGGAGTACATGCTAGGGATTATTATGCCCATTTCGATAGTGATTCTCCCCTACCTGATCGCTTAGTGGAAAAACTCAATTCCTTTCTGCCTAAGGAAATTGCCATAAAGCAGATATTTCCAGTCAAGAACGATGCACATGCGCGCTTTGATGCCTGCTCTCGTACCTATCAGTATTTCACAGCCCTTGAGAAAAATCCTTTTCTATCTGAACAGAGCTACTATATACATTTCCCTCTGGATCTCTCCCTGATGAATAAGGCAGGTAAAATACTATTACAACATACAGACTTTCAATGTTTTTTTCGAAAGTAAATACCGATGTAAAGACCTATAACTGTCAGCTAAAGGAAGCTTATTGGCGGAAGGAAGAGAACTTGCTTATTTTCAGGATTACCGCAGATAGGTTTCTACGCAACATGGTTCGTGCTATTGTTGGAACAATGATAGAGATTGGGCGAGGAAGGTTGTCCTTGGAAGACCTTCAACAGATTCTTCTGAGCAAAGACCGTTCTAAAGCAGGCTATTCCGTACCTGGACATGCGCTGTTCTTAGAAGAAATCATTTATTAATGATTAATGCTCCCTTATTAAAAGTCTAAAATGGAAATAGAAAAAAATACATCATATAGCGATTATCTGTAGTAATTATGAGAAGTCTAAGTATTTCTATACAGAAATCTTACCTTTTACGATACAGGCAGAACATTATAGAGCAGAGAGGCAATCCTACAAATTGGATTTGAGTCTCAACGGAGAGTATATCTTGGAATTGTTCTCCTTCCCTACCCCACCTAAGCGTCTGAGCCATCCTGAGGCTTGTGGAGGAAGGCATCTGGCATTGGCCGTTAAGGATTTGGAAGCTTCCATTACTTACTTGGAAAGTCAAGGTAGTGTGTGAGCCTATCCGCACCGATGAGTACACCGGTAAGCGCTTTACCTTTTTGGAAGATCCCGATAGCTTTCCGATAGAATTATACGAAATATAGAATAAATAAATAAACAATCAATTAAGTGATTACCAAAGAAAGCATAGACAAAAGTATATGATGCCATTCGTGTAGAAGAAGTTATAGGCGATTTTATCCAGCTCAAAGCGTTCAGGTTCTGGATACAAAGGCCTAAGCCCCTTCACCAATGAGCGTACCCCGAGCTTTTCCGTATCCCCAGCCAAACAGATTTGGAAGGACTTCAGTAGCGGAAAGGGAGGAAATGCCATGCTTTTTCTTATGGAACACGAACATTTTTTTCCTATGTGGAGGCCATCCGTTATTTGGCCAAAAATACAATATAGAATTAGAAGAGACCCAGCAAAGTGAGGAAGAGAAAAGCAAAGCGAATGAGAAAAGAAGGATTGTACTTTGTCAGTGAATATGCTCGTGACTATTTCCACAAGACTCTTTTTAGAATCCGAAGAGGGCAAGGCCATAGGAGGAACTTACTTCAAGGAACGTGGTTTTACCCTCAGAGATGATTGAGGTTTTCCAGCTGGGCTACTCTCCCGATAGCTGGAGTGCCTTCACCGATGAAGCCCTTAAAAAAGGGATGAATCTAAGCCATTTAGAAAAACAGGGTTGACAATTGTAAAGGACGATAATCGTAAGATAGACCGCTTCAGAGGGCGAGTGATGTTTCCCATTCTCCATGAGCGGACGTGTATTGGGTTTCGGTGGGCGTATCCTCTCCAAGGAAAAAAACAAAAGGAAGCTAAATACCCTAAACTCTCCAGAGAGTGATATCTACCATAAGAGCCAGATACTATATGGTATCTTCCAAGCTAAACCTTTTTATCGCCAAGGAAGATAGTTGCTACTTAGTAGAAGGGTATACTGATGTGATACAGCTTTACCAACGAGGTATTAAGAATGTAGTGGCCTCCAGTGGTACAGCTCTCACCCAAGAACAGATACGCCTTATCCGCCGCCTTACCCAAAATATCACCATACTCTACGATGGAGATTCGGCAGGTCTTAGAGCCGCTATTCGAGGTGTGGATATGATCCTTGCCGAAGGAATGAATGTTCGTATCTGTACCTTTTCCCGAAGGAGAAGACCCCAGATAGCTTTGCCAAAAGCAATTCTTTGGAAGAGATCCAAGAATATTTTAAAAACAAACACTCAGGACTTTATCCGCTTTAAGGCTTCCTTGCTCATGTCCGAAAACCAAGGATGACCCTCTAAAGCGCGCCGATACCATTCGCGATATGATAGAGAGTATCTCGAAGATTACTGACCCTATCAAGAGCGAAATCTATGTAAGAGAGTGTGCTCAGATCATGGAAATTTCCGAGGATGTACTCTTTGCTTCGCTTTCTCAAATCAACCAACGAGAGCTTATCAAAGCACAACAAGAGCTCAAGAAAGCAAAGAAAGAAACAGCCTTAGCCCCAGTACAACCCATAGAAAGAGTCTCTCCTATCATGGTCTTGGAAAGGGAATTAATCAAGTATCTCCTACTCTATGGTACTAAGGAATGCGTTTTCTATGAAAATTTCTTGTATTATGACAAGGAAACAGGGAAGAAAAAACCAAGAGCTCTCCCAGAGGATGAAGGTATATGAAAAGCTCTTTTTGGAGTTGCAAGCCGATGAGATAGAGCTTACCACACCTGAGTTCAAGGAGTTTTACGACTTTTTCATCCGAAAATACCAAGAAGGATTGGAAGATTTTTCCAAGATCGTCCACGAACTTTCCCCACAGATGGCCTCATTGGTAGCGACCTTCCAAGCGGAAGAAGAAAAAAATACGTTTGCATAACTGGGCAAGGAAAAGATGTGGTTGTCAAAAAGCATAGAAGATGACCTAGCTGTGGCTATCAATTCGCTTATACTGAACTTTCGCAAGATGCTCATCAATAAAAAAATAGAAGAACTTCGTGAAAAAGTAGCCTCCATAGAATCCCAAGGAGGAGATCCCTATGGAAGAATTGCAAGAGGTAGTTACCTACAATAGCTTTAAAAATTATTATAGGGAAAAAAATTAGGTTGGAATCTATAAAAAGGTTATTTTCTGATAACACTCGATAGCCTCTATAATCATAGCATCAAGCCTTTTTCTATCTCCTCATAGCTAATGGTTAAAGGAGGAGAGATTCTCACTGCTCTGAGTTCAAAAAGCAACCAAAAGAATATACACCCATGCTCATGGGCATAGAGAATTACATGATTAGCCAAATCTTCATCTTCCATAATGGCTGCTAACATGAGTCCCCTTGCCATGGACAGCCTTTTATCTTAGGATGTCTCAAGAGCTTGCGGAAGAGTTGTTCCTTCTCCAGAGTCTGTGCCATAAGGTCTGTAGAGATTAGTTCCCTGAGAGTGGCCAAGGAAGCCGCAGCTACTACAGGATTGCCACCAAAGGTAGTGATATGCGACATCTTAGGGTTATCAGCTAAAAGGTGCATCAGCTCATAAGAAGCCACAAAAAGCTCCGCAAAGGCAAACCACTGGCCATTCCTTTTGCCAATGGCAATGATATCGGGGACTACATTGTAGTTCTGGAACCCAAAGAGTGTACCAGTGCGTCCAAATCCTGGTTGTATCTCATCCAAGATAAGCAGTGCCCCAACCTCCTCACAGCGCTTTTTTTACTTTTGCCAAATAGTCATTCTCTGGAGTGATAAAGCCTGCCCCTCCTTGTATAGTTTCCAGTACAACCCCCGCTGTACGGTGAGTAATCTTCTGTAGCTCTGCCTCATTATTGAACTCAATCCAAGCCACATCAGGTATCAAAGGACGAAAAGGCTGTTTGCGTAGCTCATAGTCCATGATACTCAGTGACCCCTGTGTATTGCCATGATAGGGCCTTGCGTGCGGCAATAATCTGAGAGCGACCTGTAGCACGCTTAGCCAGCTTGATACTTCCCTCAATCGCCTCCGTACCAGAATTGACCAAATAAGTAGTTTCCAGTGGCTTAGGAAGATTTTTCAGCCAAGAGCTTGCAATACTCCACTGCTGGAGACTGGGCATACTCCCCATAGACCATCACATGCATATACTTGGCTGCTTGTTCCTGTATAGCCTTGACTACCCTTGGGATGACAATGCCCTAAGGTACACGCCGATACACCTGCGACTAAGTCCAAATAAGCCTTGCCCTGAGTGTCGTAAATGTAAGATCCTTCTGCACGAGCAACCTCAATCCCAAAAGGATATAGAGAGGTAGGGGCTTGGTATTGTAAAAATCTTCTTTCATGCTATTTTTGTCTGTTTCAATTTTTTAATCTCAGTGAGATATTTCCTTTTCAATAAGATCTGCATGAAACTCCGCCCTGAGGGATTTCGAAAGCCCCCAAACTGGCTAAGTGGTCATTGTATACCCTGACAGTCCAAAAAGCAGGTAGTTTTTTCCTTGAGCTCCTGCAAGAGCGTATAGAAAGGCCACCTTGCTTGCGTTGGAAGACTTGGTGAACATACTTTCTCCACAGAAGATGCCATTGCCTATATCTACTCCATAGAGTCCTCCCTACGAGCTGGTCGTCCTTCCAAACTTCTACCGAACGAGCCAACCCTAATTCGTACAAACGAGTGTAAGCCTCGATAATTTCTTGGGTAATCCAAGTACCCTGCTGGTCCTTACGATAGATATCCTTACAAGCGATTATCACCTGCTGGAAAGCCTTGTTAAAAGTTACTGTATATTTGTGTTGGTTGAATACATTGTGCATACTTTTATGCATTCTATAATGTTCGGGGTAGATCACCATACGCTTAGGCGGTGCCCACCATATGATAGGTTCATCCTCATTATACCAAGGAAAAATTCCACTTCTGTAGGCCAAGAGCAGTCTTGGTACAGACAAATCGCCCCCTAGGGCAAGTATCCCTGTTTTTGTCAGCTTGTTCTACTGGAGGAAAATAAAGATTTTTGGGTTACTAAATACATTGAAAAAAATTAAGTTGTAAAAATAAAAAGTAATATTCCTATTTGAAGAAAATACCATATAATACCCAATCGTACTTTCCAGTCGCGATAAGGTTGGTTAGGGGCAGCGTAATAATTATATTTTTCCCAGTAGTGCCTCGAGGTGCTCTACAGTGAAAAAATACGCATAGTCCTTACTTTGGCATTGAGGAAAAAAATCAGTCACAGAATAATTTCCTATTTTCTCCTGAGTTTGTACCTGAAAGTCCGCCAAGAGAGGGTTATACTCATAAGCATAATAGTTAGTAAAATACTTGAAAGTAAGCCCTGTCTGGAGGAACATTGCCTTTTTGAACATAAAGGTAGTAAAATACAAAGTATTGCGAGTGGTTAGCGAAGGGACATTGAACACATTAGCATTGTCCTGCAATACCTGTTGATACATCAGAGTATTCTCCAATCCCCACTTACCCAAGCGAAATTCTCTTTCCCCTACGAGCTTCAAGTACTGAATATTTCCAGTATACTGTGCTGGCTTGGACTGGTTTTTCTCCCAGAGGAAGCCGGCTGTAGCTGGAAATAAGTGTAATTATTGATATTGGTAATATCCAAAGAGATTTCCCCATTGTGTATAAGCCGATCCATAGATAGTTTGGATATTTTTCTTTGGAAAAAAATCATCTAAGTGATACCAATTGTAATTCTTATAATCGCTTTTGGTAAAGCAAAAAAATTGAAATTAGGCATTTTGGAAGTGATATTCACCCCAGCAATCACCTTGTTTTTTTCATCAAAAAGTATAAGAAAGATCTCCTGCTATCTCTGTCCCTAAGAGCTTTCCTAAGATCATTTGCTCCCCTTGAGCATTGATAGCAAATCCCTTTATAATTCTTCCTCCACTGTACCCCTATACCATAATCCGTATTCTTTATCTGGTGAGGAATAAAATTTCCATTGTTATCTACGAAAATTCCCTTAGCAAAATAATTATAGAAATAAGATTTTCCATAGAGAAAAGTCTTCCCTAAATAAGGTAGAGAAAGCTCTGCCCCTAAGCGATTCGTTAGCTCTCTAAGTGAGTGCTTATCCTGAAGACTCTTCAGAGTAAAACTCTGTCCTAAGACCCCATTGGAGGCCATCTCCGACTGAGAATGATAATAGTTTCTACTCTGGTATTCTACTTGATGTTTGAGCAATATTTTCGAGCCACCTTCCCAATGAGAAGCTGGCAAAAAAATTATACTGATGTTGTAAGAAATAGCGCTTTAGGTTCTCCTCTGAATTGACCCCAGATAGAGCAACATCTAACCTAGCACGATTGCGGAATTGGTCATCCCCTTGACCAAACTGTTCTGGATAGAGTAAGCCGCCATTCTCCTGACGATTCACTTCCTCATTGGCATAATGTGCCATAGCCAAGTATCTTTTTATTCTTTGAATAATAAGAAAATCCCGCTGAAAAAGCTCCCCTACAGAAGAAAGAATATTCTTATAATCCCCAGCAGAACGCAAAGCATTGTAGCGGATAAAGAGATTAAACTCAGGGGTAAGATTGGCAGAGAAAAAGACTGCAACATCTGTCCTTGAGAGATACCAGACTTAAAGGAAAACTCAATCATAGGTGTAGGCAGATAGAAATAAGGAATCTCGCTGTGCCTGAGAAAAAAATAGAAACGATTCCCCTCATACCAAAATCAGGAGAAATCCCTACACTCCTGCAATCATAGGCCAGCGATGTATAAGTCTGCCCCATATTCTGAAAAGGTACATAAGCGAACATATCCCTTCTGACAGGGATTCTGCCGGTACATAGCCTTAAGCGTAAGAGTGGTATCCACTGCTGTGGTATCTCTGAAAATGGAAATACGCTTATAATCTCGGGAAGTGAGGGTAATACTATCTTTTTCTTAGGCTTGGGTCTTATGGACTTAAAGCTGATACTATCTTGAGCAAAAAGGCCTATTGAGAAGAAAAAGACAGGAAAAAGCAGTTTTCTGAGCATACTTTTTAGTTCTTCTATTTTTGATAATTGTCTGTTATTAAAGCTTATTAGCTGAGAGATCTTTGATGAAGATTCCACCAGCGAAGTGGGATAGTTCCCTCCAGCGCTTTTTGGTAATCTCTTTCTGTACAAGGCAGCATAAATGCTCCTTTGGAAGCCTCACTGGGAAGTATCCACCAGCGACCAGTGCAGTTACTTTTATAGAACTCAATGGTAAAATCATCCAAGAGAACGATATGTTTGGTGTAATTCTTATCCTCTATAGTAGGGAACTCCTTGATACGGTAATTGACCCCTTCGATAAAGTACCAGATCACCTCACCTATAAGCATACGACCTCTGACAGAAGTAGGTACATTGAATAGCCCCAGTACAGCTGTCTGAGAGCTAAGCCCTGCATAGCGACTAATGGCACAGATCTCACGTGCTGAGAAACCATTGACATACCCTTGAGGCATATCAATATCTGCAGCCTGTACTCCAGCCATATCGATACTTACCAAGTCTGTATTGCGCAAGATAGGCTCTACCTGCTCCATATAAGAAGTAATTTCTCCCAAACGATAGCTCTCGAAAAACATTTTATCAATAAGTCCTTAGATTCCTGAGGGTTATAGTAAGTTTGATAACCTATGTTGGAAAAAGTGGTTCAGATGTGTAGGCGTCTCCATCAGGATACAGCTCATATAACTATCCTCTGAGAAGATTTCATACTCATCCCCAAAACCAAAAAGTGGACTCACACAAGCGAGATTAACCATTTGCTCCATGGAGTCAAAGGCACGATAAAGTGCATAAGTATTCTCCACCCCAGAGGCTAAGAAGACAGGAATAATACCCTGTTTCATCAAAAGGAAACCGTCTCACGAATAGCTATAAAAGTATCCTCTTGTGTAGTTCCCTCGGGGATATTGCCCAAATCAGCCAACACAAGATCCCAATTTCCATAATAAAGACTATAAAAATACTCTCTAAAAAGAGTTTTTGAGTATATTCTCACTATTAGAGAGAGAAAAACAGCGATTTTGCACCTTCCAATGAAGGCAATCCTTCCTTGCGGGTATGCTTAAGTATTCTACCGCCAATGGTTTGTGGAATATAGTTTTTTGAGTAAAGAAATCCTCTATAGGGTATAAAAATCTAACACGTGTATAAAAATTACTAATTAATAGAGATTAAATCTTGTGCAAAAATACATATTAAAAGCGGCACTGTAACAAAAATTGGGATAATTTGTGAGTTATCATCTTTTATTTTTTTATATTTATTAGTATTTATTTTTATTATTTAGAAAAAGTGTGAGTGAAATTTGTTTTTGTGAAATAAAAACGTAATTTTTACGGCGTAAAAATAATTCAAAAGATTGTCTAATATAAAACTGTTATTATCATGAAAAACATTCTCGTACCCACTGATTTTTCGGAACATTCTATCTATGCGGTAGATGTGGCTGTGGATTTGGCCAAAGAAGGATGGAGCTACCATTTTTTCTATTGCATTGTGTAGAGCTACCCCAGCGATTCGTTACAGAATCTACTTCTGTACTTCCTGAAGAACTTTTCTTCATGAGAGAAGCTTCAAACAATGTAAAGAAGCTCTCCTTAGAGCTCCAAGCCAAAGGAGTAGAAGTGAAGACCGTGGTAGAAACCAGCACTCTTACCAATTCCGTAGAAGACCCCTTTTGGAAAAAGAATCCATTGATTTTTATCGTCATGGGATCCACAGGAGCTACTGGGTCTAAGGAACTTTTCTTAGGGCTCTAATGCCGAGAAAATCGTTCGCACTTCTTCTGTACCTGTTTTAGTGATTAAGGACAAGACAAATATCAATGAGGTGAAAAAGATTGTTTTTCGCCTGTGATTTCTCTCAGAAATACATCGATGCTTTCCAGAAAGCAATATCTTTTCCTTAGTATTAGGTGCTAAGATTGATTTTGTATATATTAATACTCCTTACCACTTCAATTCAAGCAGAGAGATAAAAGTACTCATTGACAGTTTTCTACCGAGACACAAGGAAATACTATCCCATAATATCCATATGTACAGTGATTTCTCTATAGAAGAAGGTATTATCCATTTTGCTGAAGATCATCAGAGTGACCTGATCTGTATGTTCCCAGCACGACAGAGTGTGCTTATGCATCTGTTCAATGGCAGTATTAGTGAAGATATAGTGAACCATTCTCAAAAGCCGGTACTCACTATCAAAACTATAATTTTTGGTTTCGTTTTTTTAATTTTTGAGGGACTGCTCTATGGGGCTGTTCGAAGTATCCTGATTTTTAGTAAATGAATAACTCCTATAATGGGACTGAAAAAAACATCGGACAGCCTCGTAAGGCAGTTTGTTTTTATATTTTTTTAATTTTTCCTTATGAGGAAGTACCTATTATTTATATTTTTTAGTTAATTTTTAGCTTTGCACGAGTCTCCACACAGAAGAGACAGATACACTTTCCGCCCCCTCGTCCGCTCAAAAACTATTATTCAACTTCTATATCAATAGTAATTTCAGTGCGGAGAAACACGCTCATACACCTTCATCGGCCGCTTTTCGTATAGAAGATGCTCGGCTCAACCTACAAGGCTCCTATGACGATAACCTATCCTATCGCATACGTATGCGCCTGAATCGCCCTTTCACCCCTACGTCTTCAGACAATGCCTCTGTAGGATTGGATTTTGCTTTTCTTACCTATACCTTTGGAAAAAGAGCATCAATGGGAAATGCGTATAGGAAGAGCCTATGGCATGATAGGTTCTTACGAATTGGATATCAATCCCTTATATGAATATATCTTCTCAGACCATTTTGAACTATGTTGTCAATGGTTTTGTGACTGTGTTGCAAGCAGGGTACAGAATCAATGACCGACATCAGATAGGTATACAAAAGGGCACAATACTCTGAATGAATCCTTTGGCACACACCTTGCTAATAATGGCTTTGTTTCTGGAGATTTCAAGGCCTCAAAGACTCCTTTGGGAGTTTATCTATACTGGATGGGAACTTTCTTCGAGAACAAACTTCACACCTATTACTCCTATGACTTCTCCCAATTTGTCGAAGGATATTACACCCATTCTATTTCCTTAGGCAACCAACTGACAATAGGAAATCACTCAGCATACTTAGATCTTATATACTCACATATGGGAGCTGATTATGCCCTTTTCAGGCTCGAAAAACCCTAAACCAATTCGAACAGGTAGTCCCTATGAACTATACCATGCGTAAGAATATGGTATACAAGGGACTCATCTCTCGTTACCAATATCAATTCACAGATCATTGGAGTATAGCAGCCAAGGTAGGAGTAGAGTTCTCTGGCAATCAAAATATCCTAAGTGAACACCATCGTACCAATTATATCTACTCTTGTGCAGGGCAATATGAGCCCTTTAGGACACAAGATTTCCGCTTCTATGTGGCTTATATAGGCAATACTATTGATTATAAAAAGAACTCAATATCCCATTAGAACAACTCCATCGTGTTGCCTTAGGTATGGCCTATACCCTACCCATTTATAAGAAATAATAGAAAATAGAAATTAGTATAATACACTATCATGACAAAGAAAAATAAGAAACCTGTTCTTTTTCTATTCCTCTTTGGACAGGGTTTTGTTTGCACAAGAGGAGAAAGACAGTCTCTCTGAGTCTTTTTCCGCAAAAAAACTTAATGTAGAACTTTATTTCAGAGGAGGAGCCATCTCTGATCATCATAGTCAAGAAGCTCTCTCAGGTTCTCATTTCAAGATAGACAATGCTCGGATCAATCTGCAAGGAGACTACAATGAGTCCCTCTCCTATAGAGTACGCTTTCGCTTGAACAAAGCCTTTTCTCCGACTTCTCAGGACAATGCTTCTGATGCATTAGATTATGCATATATAACCTATCGTTTTTGATCAGGAACATCGCTGGGAGACGACAATAGGGAAACAACTTTTCGGTTATGGGCTCCTTCGAACAGGATATCAATCCACTATACGAATACATCTTTACCGACTACCTCAACGGAGTCTATGCCAATATATTCTTGGCTGGCCTACAACTTTTCCTATCAGCTTACCCCCCAGCACAAATTAGGAATACAACTGCACAATACCCTGAATGAGTCTTTTGCTAAGCATTTGAAAACAACCTCTTTCACCACCGAAGGGTTTACTGCTCAAAGCACCTATAGGAGGGTATTTGTATTGGAATAGCTCTCTATGGGACGGAAAAATTCAAGACCAAGTATTCCTATAACCTATCCCAGTTTACCAAAGGATACTATACCCATTCTGTTTCCTTAGGTAACAAGCTCCAAATAGGCAAACATACTGCCTATTTAGATTTGGTATATTCGTACATGGGAGCCGATTTTGGACTAACCTCATCAAAATTGTTAAGCATTCACAAAGGCCTCTCAAAAGGAGCATACCTCATGCATAAGAATATAGTCTACAAATGTGCTGTCTCTCGCTATGACTACCAAATCACTGACAGATGGAGTGCTACCACGAAGATAGGAATAGAGACTACAGGAAGCCGAAAAGAACTAAGTGAATCCTACATACCAACTATATCTATTTTTTTAGCAGGTCAATATGCTCCCCTACTGAGCCAAGACTTACGTTTCTATGTGGCCTATGTAGAGCAATACCCTTCACTATGACCAAGCACTAAGGAAGGATAATGAGCAGCTACATCGCATAGCTATTGGCGCCTACTATACTCTACCTATATTTTAAAAGATAAAATTGCAAATACCCTTATATTTTATGGAAAATTTTCCTATGGTAGCCAAGACTTTCTTTTGGCTTTGAAGAATTTTTAGAAAAAGAGCTACAGATCTTGGGTGCCACCCAGATACAAAAAAAGGAGTACGTAGTGTCTCCTTCTCTAGGAGATAAAGGCTTCATGTATAAAAGCTAACTTATGCTTACGTACAGCCCTGAAGATACTCAAAACCCATCCATTCGTTCCGTGTACGTAATGAAAAGGATTATTACCAAAAAGCTCTATCAGTATGATTGGGAGCAGCTACTCTCGCCTACCCAGACCTTTGCTGTAGAAGTCACTTTTGGCCACTGATCTATTTCATCACTCCCAATATATGACCCTCAGAGCCAAAGATGCTATAGTAGATAAGCTAAGAGCTACCACCGGGAAACGCCCCAATGTGGATACACTACATCCTGATCTGCAGTTATTTATACATATACAAAGTGATAACCAAGTGATTGTATCCTTGGATACCTCTGGCCTTCACTTCACCACAGAGGGTATCGTACCCAAACTAATATTGCTCCTATCAATGAAGTATTGGCTGCTGGCATCTTATTGCTGAGTGGTTGGAAAGGACAGAGTGATTTCTTAGATCCTATGTGTGGAAGCGGAACCTTCCTTATAGAAGCCGCTATGATAGCTTGTAATATACCTGCTTCACTTCACCGAAAAAGAATTTGCTTTTGAGAAGTGGGCGAGACTATGATGTAGACCTTTTTGAAACTATCTTTGACAGTTCCTCGCTAAGGGCCAAAGAGGTTCGACTATCACTTATATGGGTACGACAAAGCCCCTTCCGCTGTTACTAAAGCCAAAGAAAATATAAAAATGCTCGACTTACAGAATATATAACAGTAAGTCAACAGGATTTCTTCAAAACAAAAAAAGGAGAAAGAAACTTCTCTATTCATGACTTTCAACCCGCCTTATGGAGAACGTCTTGAGATCAACCCTCACCTATTTTACAGTCAAATAGGGTGACACCCTCAAAGCAACACTATCCTAATACAGAAGCTTGGTTTTATCACCTCTAACTTAGAGGCTCTCAAGCATGTAGGGGCTACGCCCTTCGCACAAGATAAAACTATTCAACGGAAAGTTAGAAGTCGCTTGGTGAATTATTCTATCTATGAAGGAAGCAAAAGGCGAAGCATAACCTTAACCAATAAGGTTATGCCTTCCGCCTAAGGCGAGCTAGATAGTTATAGGCCTCCCCTTCAGCGAGTGAGTTCACAGAGAAGCCCGTTGTGATGAGCGGCATTTTGCAAGGTATTATAATCTATAAAAAGCCAGGGAAGGACTCCTTTTCCCCTTATAAGTAATAGTATAGGTAAGCTCCCCATAGTAATCTATATCCTCAAAGACAGGCACTAAGTAGCTACCATCCTCGTCTTGGTCGAACATATAGATAATATCAGTAGAGGTCAGTAATATTTGTCCATGAGGAGTTAGTAGTGTCTTTAACTTTTGCAAATATGTATCCAAAAGAAAAAGTTTCTGACATAATCCAATGCCATTCATTAGCATTAGGATAGTATCAGCTTGCCCCTCATACTGCAATATATCACAGCAGATAGCCACCCTTACCCCTCTTTGCTTACATATCTCAATGGCCGAAGGAGAGATATCTAAAGCTATTGCTTCTATTCCCTTCTCTTGTAAGTATAACACATGAGAGCCTGTACCTGCTCCCACATCCAAAAGTACGACCTTGAGGAAAGGGTAAGTGCTTGTTGCTCTATAGGAATCATCTGAGAGAAAGAACGATGAGCCCAGAGAGAGATACTCTCTATGGGAAATATTTGTTTGTACATATACATCCGAAGATCGATCTCCGTTTTGATAATCTAATAAGGAATGGCCTAATAAGTCAAGCATGGTGAGTAATGTGATTAGTCGGTGAAATAATAGCTAACTTTTTCTGAAAACCTTCTGCTTAATCCAATGGAATAATCCAGCGATATTACCTATAGAAGCTGTCCTCATTGACAAGAATAGTGAAAAGGTATACCCCCAAAGGCAACAGGAAGAAAGTAGGCACCCAAGGGGCTATATAAGGTTTATATTCCCATTAGTTGCCATATTTTTTTAGTCAATAACCCTGAAAAAAATAGTAAGATAAAAACAAGCCTATGGCCACTACCAAGAGCATACCTATCCCTCCTTTCCTTATGATAGCTCCCAGAGGAGCTGCTACAAAGAAAAGTACAAAAACAAGTGATTGCCAAAGCTATCTTATCACTTAGAGTAAGACGATATACATTGATGAGCTTTTGCTGATATTCTACATTATCCTTGTTATTATCCAAACTATTGACCAGCGAAGTAATATTATCCTTAGCCAAAGCTATATAGCTGAGGAAGACTTCCTTTAGTTTTATAAGCCTCTTTTAGTTGCTGCATATCCGTGATAGGAGCTGAGGGAATGACTTCTTGTTCTGGTTTTTCAGCTATATAAGCAATTCCTGTTCGGCGATAGAAGTTTTCCCCAAAATCCTTGGTTTCTTGCTGGTAGTTCTGTACAATAGAATCCAGAGCATGAGAGAGTTGGTTGATATTCATTGTCTTATAATAATCCCTCTCTGCATTCTCATCATAAGTAATATCAGCATTGAGAGCACTAATATCTATATTGAGAACATGAGTTTCAAACTTGGCCTTAACAAAAAGGAAAAGTGATATCACTTTTATCATTATATACATCTTCATAATAGGACCCATCTTTGAGAATCAGTTGCAGTACATCCGAACCTTTTTTTATGCCCTGAGAGTTCTCCATTTTTAGCTTTTATAACCGTACGAGTATCCCCATTTATTCCTACTTTATGAATAACAATATCGTGTAAATATTGTTCATTCTCCCCTGTTTTTCTTAGCTACTTTGATAGAAAAATCCTGTACATTGTTGAAGATTCCCTGACTGATGGCCAGCGAAGGTTGTTTGTTCTTGATGCTATCCCTAAAGGGCAACAAACTTCCTATTAGACCAAGGTTGTAGATTGTTGAAAGTAAAGAAAACCCCTATACTGAGTAGCACCATGAAAAAGAATCAGCATACGGGTAGCCTTGAGCAAAGATACCCCAGAGGCCTTCATAGCAGCCAACTCATAACTCTCCCCAAAAGGCACCTAAGGTCATGATAGAAGAAAGTACCACCGTAAGAGGAAGAATTAGCGGAATGAGGTTGGGCAACATCAAGGCGATAAATTTTTATCACCACAAGAAAAACTCAGCCCTCGCCCCACCAGTTCATCCACATAGAGCCATATTGTCTGGAAGATGAAAATCACCATGATAATAAGGAAAGAACTGATGAAGTTAAAAGATAAAACAGGATAATATGTAGCGGTCTAAAAATCTTCATGTAAGATAGAATTTTTCTATAATAGCACTATTTGTTGATATAGTAACCTAATTTTTGTATTTAGCTTCATTGAAAATAAACTCATTACCACTCAAAGGCTGATTAGTTTTTGAACTCATTGATGGTAATAGTCGTTTTGCTTCATTTTTCCCTATTTGGATAAGGTTATAAATGTGCTTAGTAGTGGTATCTATCCCTAAAAGAATAAAGCTGATATCAGAGGCCTGTTTGGTAGGCTTAAGCTCTATATACTGGATCTTACGTCCTTTGACCTGCTGTACTATATCCCACTTATAGGAAAAATCCTTTTTGTAGAAAGTCAGCATCTGAGAAGGCATGATCATTTGCTCATCCTTATTCTCAGCTCCTCTATGGTAACCTCTTCATTTTCAGGAATGATAGTATATATTTTTTCCCATCAAAGATTTTGGTCACTCCCATATAGTTGAGCAAATACTTTTCCCCCACTGAGGGTTACATTTCCTCAGTATCCTGTTTGATACGTTCTTTGGAGTTCTCGAACGAATAGCGAAAATCTATAGATATTCTTATATGAAGTCACTTTTTATATACCTCATCCAAGTAAGCTTTTTGCCTTATCAGCATTTTGTGCTTGAGAAAAAGATATTGTAAAAGCAAAAATAAATAAAAAGATTTTTTTCATTTCCATTGTATGTTTAATTATATTTCTTGATTTACAAGTGCTCTGGTATGCAATAATTATGCCAAATTACTCTTTATCAATCACCAAATATATGAATTTTTGTAAAAAAACTTTTTTGTAAGACCATTCTTCGGGTATTTCTTCTTATAAAAAAAGTCTTTATATCAAAAAAATAGAAAAATCTTTGTCAGGATAGTTGTACTTTTTGACCCAAATTTCGTTAACTCATTTTTCAAGAATGAAGGCTTTTATTCAAAAAGAAATTCGATATTTTTCACCTCTTCCATAGGCTATGTTGTGATAGCTGCCTTTTTGCTTTTCAACAATTTATTTCTATGGATTCTCTCAGGAGATTATAATATCTTTGAGAGTGGGTTTGCCTCTCTGCAACCCTTTTTTCTGCTCTCAGCATGGATATTTGTTTTTTTCTTACCCCAGCACTAACCATGCGTATTATCTCCGAAGAGAAGCGCAGTGGGATGCTTCCCTTGCTCTTTACCTATCCTATTTCTACTTGGAAGATTGTACTTGCAAATACCTTTCTGTACTTTTTCATCTTCGTCCTATTACTTTTTCAGGTATTTATGTATATATGGTATGGCAATTAGGCATGCCCAAAAGGCAATATGGATATGGCCAGTACCATAGGGTCTTATATAGCCCTTTTTCTTATTAGGAGCTACCTTTTGTAGCCGTGGGAATGCTATCCTCTGCCCTGAGCCAAAGCCAGATTATTGCTTTTGTAATTGCTACTTTTCTTAATTTTTTCCTCTTTTTGGATTGGACGAGATCATAGCCCTCTTCAGTGACAACTTACTCTTCTCAGTAGGTTTCAAGGCACATTTTGAAGATATCAGTCGAGGAGTAATTGACACAGAAATATTCTATATTTCGTCTGTATAACCTTCTTTTTATATGTAACCCAACTTTTTACAAGCTGATGAAATCCTAAAAATATACTCTTTCTCTTTCTTTAGTGGTGGTTGTCTTGGCAGCAATGCTCTTTTTGAGTCAAATTCTCTATAGAGATTTGACCTCACTGGACAAAGCGCTATCCCTATCCCCTACTACCCTACAAGTACTCTCTGAGTGAAAAACCCCAGTGAGTATAAAGGTATTACTCAAAGGAATATTCCTGCCGAATACAAGCGCTTGCAGGTAGAAACTTTACAGCTATTAGAGGAATACAAGGCCAAGAATAAGAATATCCATTTTGAATTTCTCAACCCTTTGGAAGGGAAAAATCCAGATGAGCAGTTACAAAAGCTAAGTATGGAGGGCTTCACTCCTCTTATGATTACCTCTTCTTCACAGGGAAAAACCTCAGAGGATATATCCTCCCATGGGCAATTATCGAGACAAGGAAACAAGCAAGAACGCGTTTCCCTACTGCATCAACAAAATTAGGGTGCATCTTCTCAAGAGAAAGTACAATTCTCCGTACAAAATCTGGAATATGCCCTTCTCTGATGCTCTGTACAAAATACTCTTAGAAAAGCAGATAGCTATTATCCGAAGTAATGGCACTCTAGCTGATATACAAATCGCTGACTTTCTTCGTTTTTGAACAAGACTACTACCACATAGCTCCCTTTGTCTTGGACTCTGTGGCTACCTCGCCTGAGAAGACCCTCAAAGCAACTATCTGACTTCGACCTGTGTATTATCGCTAAACCTACAGAGAGATTCACTGATGAACAAAAAGCAAGTCCTTGACCAATATATCATGAATGGCGGTCGTGTACTCTGGCTATTGGATCCTGTGATTGCCTCTATGGAAGATATCTTCAGGCAACAAGGTCATACCATGGCCATGCCACAAGACCTGAACCTGACGAGATATGCTCTTCAAGTATGGAGTTCGCTTGAACTATGACCTGATCAATGATTGGTATTTTTACCCAAATCGTTGTAGCACAAGGTAATGGAAGCCAGACCCAATATCCCCCATTCCTTGGGTATATTCTCCTATGATACTATCAAGTAATAATCACTTGATAAATAAAAACTTAGATGGTATTCGTATGCAATTTGTCAGCAGTATAGATACCCTAAGTAATGGCATCAAAAAACAGGTACTCTTGAGTTCCTCTCCCTATCCAAACAAGAAGGAACCCCTAAAGAAATTGTCTTGGACTTTCCCGAGAAAACTACCCAAGGATATGACAAAGGAAATTTCCCTGTAGCGGTACTCTTGGAAGGGAGTTTCACTTCTGTCTACAAAAATAGGGTAAAGCCCATTCCACAGCTCAAGGACAAGGATGAGAGTGTTCCTACTAAAATGATTGTGGTCTCCGATGGAGATATTATCCGTAATGATATCCAACAGGGAGAACCCATAGGGTAGGGATATGACAAGTGGACAAATCAGTTCTTTTGACAATAAAGGCTTTCTTGCAGAATTGTGTCAATTACCTCTTGGATGATACGGCATTTCTGCAACTGAGAAATAAAAAGTAACCCTCCCTTCTTGAACAAAAACACTAGAAAAGGAAATAACTTACTGGAAACTAATAGCTTTCATCGCTCTCTCTTACTACTCAGTGTAATAGGAATAGGATTGAGATTTTTGGTATGGGAAACATTTTTCTTAATATTTCGTGAAAAATTTTATAGTTTGCTTTTTGAAATACCTTTTGCAATATTTTTACTAACGCAAACAACCATCATGAGATTTATAGTATCGAGTTCGTATTTGTTGAAAAAGCTCCAAATCATAGGTGGGGTTATTAATAGTAGTAACACTATGCCCATTTTGGAAAATTTTTCTCTTTGAATTATCCGAAAAATAAATTAGTTGTATCAGCCTCTGACTTAGAGACAACAATCAAGGGAGTGATAGAGGTAGAAAGTACTGACAGTATCAGTATTGCTGTTCCTTACAAAATCTTGATTGATACTCTTAAGACTTTTTCTGAACAAGCACTTACTTTTATTATCAATGATAACAATACCATTGATATAGTTTCTAACAATGGTAAGTATACTCTTGCCTATTTGGACGGCAATGAATTTCCTTCGGTAGTGGAGATAGAGGAACGCCTCACAGGGTGACCCTTATGGAGACATCTTGGCTACTGCTATAAAAAGTACCTTCTTCACTACAGGAAATGACGATCTTCGCCCTATTATGAATGGGGTATTCTTCAATTTTACTGAGGAAGGACTTATTTTTGCCGCTACAGATGCATAAATTGGTAAAAATATGAGCGTCAGGATATCAAATCAGACCAACCTGCCGCTTTCGTAATTCCTAAAAACCATTGAACCTGCTGAGAAGGAATTTTGGCAGGCAGTGAGACACAAGTAACTATCGAATATAACGAAAGCAATGCAAGTTCTCCTTTGACCAGTTGGATTATGTATGTCGCCTGATTGATGGTACTTACCCTAACTATGAAGCGGTAATCCCTAAAGAAAATCCTAACAAACTGATTGTCAATAGAAACCTAATACTAAACTCTACCAAACGTATTTCTAACTTTGCCAGCAAGGCAACACATCAGATGCGTATCAAAAATTGTTGGAAACTCTCTACAAATCTTTGCTGAAGATATAGAATACAACAATCAGAGCTAATGAGACAATTCCTTGTAATTATAGAAGGAGATGATATGGAAATAGGATTCAATTCTAAGTTCTTTATAGAAATGCTAAGCAATCTCTTCCGATGAAAATTCTTTTAGAAATGTCCTACTCCAGCCGACCTGGAATCCTAACTCCTGCCGACGGATTGGATGAAGGTGAAAAATATACATGCTCGTGATGCCTACTATGCTTTCCAATGCATAATGGCTCACTCTTATCATCAAAAAGCTGTCTTTGTAAGATAGCTTTTTGTCACTATTCCTAATTATTATAATTCTTTTTATGCAGATATACAAATTTGGAGGCGCTTCTGTAAAAGATGCCGATAGTATCCGCAATGTGGCATCCATTCTTGAAAAGAACCCAAGAAAAGACATACTTATTGTCATCTCCGCCATGGGAAAGACTACCAATGCTTTAGAGGAAGTCGTAGAAAATTATTTCCAACAGAACCAGGGAAGGTCTTGCTCAAAGTATTGATAAAGTAAAAGGATTTCCATTACCAAATCATCAATACACTTTTTGAAAACAAAAATCACCCTATTTACTGGAAAATAGACGGGCTTTTTGGAGAGATTTCCTCTTTTTTGGAGAGAAACAAATCTCCCAAATATAGCTTTGTATATGACCAAATTGTAGCTTCAGAGCTAATCTCCACCCAGATCATCAGCCATTACCTCAATGACAAAAGCATACGTAACACTTGGCTTGATGCGCGTAACCTAGTAAAAACCAATAGTAATTACCAAGAGGAAGTCGATTGGCAAGAGACAGAACGTAGCATTCGAGAGGGCATCAACCCTTCACTGATGTATGTCACCCAAGGTTCATGAGGCAGTATCCCCTAACTACTTCACCACGACCTTAGGAAGAGAAGGATCTGATTATTCTGCAGCTATCTTTGCCTATTGCCTCAAAGGGAGAAAATGTCACTATCTGGAAGGATGTGGCAGGAGTGCTCAATGCCGATCCGAGATACTTTTTCACAGAGCCCAGCTATTGGAGAATTCCCTATCAGGAAGCTATAGAACTGGCCTTCTACGGAGCCTCTGTAATCCATCCCAAAACCCTACAACCTCTCCAAGGTTGGATATTCCACTGAATGTGCGTTCGTTCCTACACCCTGAGCAGGCAGGAGTTCTGTATGCAATGTCAGAGCTATCTCCTAAGATCGCCCTACTACATTCACTAAGCACCACCAACACTTACTATCGCTCTCCTCGTTGGATTTTTCTTTTCATCGCAGAAGAATATCAGTTTTATCTTCAACCTTTTTAGCTACTTATCAGATCAAAGTAAGTCTGTTACCAAAACTCAGCTATTAGTTTCAACCTGTGTATAGAAGACAAGTATAAAAATCTTTCCTTCCATTGGAAGATCTAAGCAAAGCGCTTCAAGGTCAGTTGTACTGAGAATGTTGTCCTATACACTGTACGCCATGCCCAACAAGATAGTTTTGACTTCTTAGGGCAGGACAAAGAAATACTCTTAGAACAGTTTGCCCAAAACACCCAACAGAAGATCGTCCGTGATGAAACCCTCATCCTATGAGGGCCAAAGTCCACATCAGAGAGTAGATTAGATAATTCGTTTTTATAAATTGTAAAATAATGTTAAAAATATATTTTTAGCATTATTTTCTTGTTTTTATCTTTTCATATCAAAAAGGTCGTAAATTAGCACCTTGAAATAAAAATAAATTTTACAATGGTTGAAGGAGAAAAACTCATTTCCTATTAACATAGAAGACCAGATGAAGACAGCCTACATTGACTATTCAATGTCAGTGATTGTCTCAAGAGCTTTGCCCGATGTGACGCGATGGGCTGAAGCCATGTACATCGTCGTGTACTCTTTGGAATGCACGGAGCTTGGCGTACATAGCAACACCGCTCATAAGAAATCAGCCCGTATCGTGAGGGGAAAGTGCTCGGTAAGTACCATCCACGGCGATTCTTCTGTATATGACACAATGGTACGTATGGCACAATGGTGGAACATGCGCTATATGCTTGTAGATGGGCAAGGTAACTTTGGTTCTATCGATGGAACTCTCCTGCAGCTATAGCGTTATACCGAGAGCAGAATGCGAAAAATGGCCGAGGATATGCTGATAGATATCGACAAAGAAACAGTAGATCACAGCCTGAACTTTGACGATACCCTACTCGAACCTACTGTTGCCTACCCGTATCCCTAACCTACTGGGTGAATGGATCTTCGGTATGCCGTAGGTATGGCTACCAATATGCCACCTCACAATCTTGCTGAAGTAGTCGATGGTATAGTGCTTATCTTGACAATCAAGATATTACCATCGATGAGACTGATGGAATATATCAAAGGCTCCTGACTTCCCTACAGGAGGAATCATCTATAGCTATGATGGAGTAAAAAGAAGCCTTCAAGACCGGACGTGGACGTGTAGTAATCCGCGCTAAGGCTCATTTTGAAGAAGTTAATGGCCGTGACTGTATTGTCGTAACTGAAGTTTCCCTATCAAGTGAACCCTGAAACAATGCGTGAACAAACTTCGAACCTTGTCAAAGAAAGAGCAAACTCGAAGGGCTAGCTGACATCGTAGATCAAACAGGTAAAGGAGGAATGCGCATTGTATACGAACTCAAAAAGATGCTATTCCCAACGTAGTGTAATAACCTTTTCAAAGCACACTGCTCTACAATCTTCTTTTAGTGTCAATAATATCGCCTTGGTCAATGGTCGCCCTCAGCAGCTGAACCTCAGGACCCTAATATATCACTTTGTAGAACATCGCCACGATGTAGTATACAGACGTACTGAGTATGAGCTCAAAAAGCCAAAAGAACGTATCCATATCTTGGAAGGGTTCATGAAGGTGATGGCCACAGAAGACACTATGGGGAAAGCTATTGAAATCATCCGTTTTCATGACAAGCCCAAAAGAGGATTTGATGACCGAGTTCGAAGCTTACCGAAATACAAGCTGAAGCTATCTTAGCCCTACAGCTACGCCGTATCAATAAGCTATTAATCCTTCAGACCAAAGAAGAATATGAGCAATTATTAGCACAAATTATCGATTTGGAAGATATCCTTGCTCGCAAAAGAACGCCGTGCCGAGATTATCAAAGAAGAACTCTTGGAAATAAAAAGCCAAATATGGAGATGAACGTCGTTCTGTCATAGAATACGCAGGGGTGATATCTCCATTGAGGATATATCCCTGATGAGCAAGTGGTTATTACCATTTTCAATGCAGGTTACATGAAAAGCGTACTTCTGTCAATGAATACAAAACCCAAGCACGTGGTGGTGTAGGACAAAAAGCCTCTGCTACCCGTGATAAGGACTTCATAGAGCATCTGTTTATAGGTACCAACCACCAGTATATGCTGTTCTTTACAGAGAAAGGTAAGTGTTTTTGGCTCAGGGTGTGTATGAGATTCCAGAAGGAGGTAAAAATACCAAAGGACGCGCCATGCAGAACCTTATCAATATCGAACCCGATGACCTTGTTAAGGCAGTCATCTGTACCCATGACCTCAAGGAAAAAGACTATACCAATAGTCACTATGTCATCATGGCTACTAAGAAAGGGATTATTAAGAAAACCAGCTTAGAACAATATTCACGTCCACGCCAGAATGGTATCGTTGCCATCACTATCAAAGAAGATGATGAGCTATTAGAAGCACGTCTTACCTCTGGCAACAGCCAAATCATGCTAGCTGTCAAGTCTGGAAAGGCTATTCGCTTCCCAGAGGACAAGGTGAGAGCTGTAGGGCGTAGTGGCTCTGGAGTACGAGGTATCTCTTTGGATAGTGACAAAGATGAGGGTAATCGGAATGATTGCCATAGAAAATCCTCTAGAAGAAACCGTATTGGTAGTTTCCGAGAATGGTTATGGTAAGCGTACCTTTATCGATGAACCAGAGACAGGAGAAGCGGTATATCGATATTACCAACCGTGGAGGAAAAGGGTCAAGACTATTTCTATCACAGAAAACAGGTAATCTGGTTTGCGATCAAGTCAGTTTTGGAAGAAGACGATCTGATGATTATCAATAAGTCGGGTAGTGGCTATTCGTCTCCCTGTAAGTGGACTCCGTGTGATGGGACGTGCTGCCCAAGGGTACGCCTTATCAATATCAAAGGAAATGACTCTATTGCAGCAGTAGCAAAGGTTATGAAAGAGATGAAGACGAAAATGCTACCGAAGAGATAGAAAAACCCAACAGAAGAATAAATAATTATAAGTTAAATATAAAAATTAAGTTACAATGAAAAGGTGTTTTTTATTAATAGCATCGTCACTTTTGGTGGCTACTTACTTTGCTCAGAAGAAAGAACTTAAAGAGATAAAGAAAAGCCATTGAAAAGGATAATTTCTCAGAAGCAGAACGCCTATTGAAAGCAACAAAAGAGTTGCTCTCTCTGCAAAAAGCACTGCAGAGTACTATTACTTGAAGGGAGAATTAGGAATCAAAAAGCGCTTGCAGGAAAGATGTCAGCTACTTCTCTCAAAGAGGCATCCGAGGGCTTTGGCGGAAGCAAAGAAGATAGAAAAAGACTCCTGCTGAATTAGAAAGCCTAACAGCTAATGTAGCTCGTTTGGCTGCAGATAAAGAGCAAGAATACTACCAAAGAACGACTTCAAGAGTGCAGCTGTGCCTTCTGAACAAGTATATCGTTTTAGCCCTAAGGATACCCTATTCCTATACAATGCAGCAGAATATGCTACTCAAACAAAAGAAAGCGAGATGGCTCTACAGTTTTTCTAGAGCTAAAAGACCTTAAATATGATGGTGCTGAAACACTCTATACAGCTAAAAACAAAGAGACAGGTTGGTGAAAAAAATCGGTGAGATAAGAACACCCGTGATATGAAGATGAAGACAGGGAACTACACCAATCCATCTCAAGAAAGTACCTTCTAAAAAGGAGAAATTATCCGTAGATTGCTTACCTATATGTAGAACAAGGCAACAAAGAAGAAGCGCTCAAGGCTTTTGCTTTTTGCTCGTAAGAACTACCCTAAGGATCCTGAACTAATCATACAGGAGGCCAATGTACACTACCAATTGGAGATCATGCTAAGTTCAGATCTCTTATGAGAGAAGCAGCTGAACTTCAGCCTGAGAATCACTTATGTACAATATAATATCGGGGTGATGAGCCTACAACAAGGAAAACCTGCTGAGGCAAGAAAAATTTTTCCAAAAACACTCAAATTGGCTCCTGATAATGCCGATGCTGCACTGAACTACGCTTTCACTTATACCGAAGAAGCTAATGGCTTAGTAGACCAAATGAATGCTCTTGGAAATACAGCAGAAGACATCAAGCGATACAATGAACTAAAGGATAACAAGACAATCTATTCAGATTGCAGCTGAATCCCTCAATGAGTATGTCAAGAACAATGCTAAAAATCCTAACAAGGAAGTTTTAGAAAATCTCAAAAATATACTTAGCTATCAATGATATAGAAAACTATAAGAGAATTAAAAATATCCTTGATAAAAAGTAAAATAAACTACTAAAACTATACAGCCTGAAGAGAATCCTCTCAGGCTGTTTTAATTCCCCAAAGGGAGTACTAAGTAGCTTTAGCTTAGCTTATCCTAAGGCAATAGAGATTGCTTTTTAGACAACCTCTTTTTGTTACTAAACATTATGCACTATGCGGAGAAAGAGGTTCGAACCCCCGGAGGTGTTACCCTCAACGGTTTTCAAGACCGCCGCATTCGACCGCTCTGCCATTTCTCCCAAATGAACCAACCTATTGTTGAATTCAGGTGCAAAGATACAACATTTTCCCATACACTACAAAGAAAAATCTTACTTTTTGCATGATTTTTACTATTCTATTTATTAAATTGATTTTCAATATATTACAAATGGATAGAAAAATATTTTTAGGAAAAATGTTTTTATTCAAAAATAAATGCTTAACTTTGTGTGGTTTTAAAAGTAAAAATAATTGACAATTATGGGAGTAACAGACTCTTTCACTATATTCAATTCTATTTTTAGATAATAGTTCTACAAGTTCACCATGCAGTGTGCGGTAGTAAAACTCTTTCCCTGCAGTGAAAGGAAGGTATGAGTTTATCAACCGAGGGCAAACATAGGTTTCCTGAAGGTTTTGCCAAAAAGCCATGCAGGAAGCTGTCAATCATATGAGCCAACTCAAATTGTCTAAGGAAGAAAAAGATTCTTAAAAAGCCTCTTGTCCCTATCTAAATCCCGCTTATATTGACTTTTTAGAGGGGTATCGATATGATCCTCAGAGTACACATTTCTAAGAAGGATCAGAACTTAAAGTAAGTGTAGAGGTTATTGGTATAGAACTATTCTATGGGAAGTACCTCTACTTGCTACCATCAGCGAACTCTACTATAAAGCTTACCCATGCTCTGGCTTGGGATGACCAAAAATAGAAGAAGTTACTTCTCCAAAGTACATGATTACGAGATCCTTGGATGTGATTTTTGCTGAGTTTGAGCACTCGAAGGAGACATTCTATCATGTGCACGATGTAGTGATGCGTACTCTAACCAAATCACACAGACACAACTTTTCGAGGGAAGTAGCAATGTACACTTTGCTATGAAGTACCAAGTAAAACCTATTGGTACCCACGCCCACGAATAGTTCATGTTCCATGCCGCCGAATATGAGCTCAAAATGTCAATGCAATGTCCTTAGAGCATTGGGTGGATGTCTAGAGGACTTAGGAGTTGCTCTATCTGATACTTACACTACGGACGTCTTCTTCAAACAATTCGACACTAAGTTCGCCAAGCTCTTCGATGGCGTTCGCCACGATAGTGGAGATCCTATAGAGTTGCCAATAAGACCATAGAGCACTATAAAAGTTTGGCATCAACCCCTTTCCAAATATATCATTTTCTCAGATGGACTCACTCCTGAAAAGGTAGAGGCCATCACCAAAAGGCTGCCGAGGCAAAAATAGGGATTCTCCTTTGGGATGAGGCACCAACCTTACCAATGATGTAGGTTTGCGCCCTATGAATATTGTCATGAAGCTGACCGAAGTACTTGCCTCCGACCACGAGTGGGTCAAGACCGTTAAGCTATCGGATGAACCCAAGAAACATACTGGAGACCGCGAATGATAGAATTGGCTAAGGAGTTATTACGCATTCACTCATAAGAAAAATATGAGCTTTTTAAAGAAAACAAATACCGTTGCTTATACCTGATGATTATAGGGTGTGGCACTGCTTTACCTACAGATCCAAAAAGGAATATCGATATTTTCAAGAACAATATGTACTCATGGCAGGGCTTATCCTCGTGGTGATAGGTATCTATATGTTGTCTAAGAAATTATCCTCAAGAGAACACAAATAAGTTAATCGTTTATAATAATTAAAAACTAAAATTTATGTCAGTATTAAAAATTGGAATCAACGGATTCGGACGTATTAGCCGCTTAGCTTTCAGAACTATTTCAAAACGATACCAATGTAGAAGTAGTAGAATCAATGACCTACAAAAAGTAGATTATATTGCCTATTTGCTAAGTATGATTCTGTTCATGGTACTTTTTCCCTTCGAAGTAAAAACAGAAGAAAATGGAAACCTGTAGTAGATGGAAAAACTATTCGTATCACTGCTGAAAAAGATCCTAACAACCTAAAATGGAATGAATTAGGAGTAGATGTAGTTCTCGAATGCTGCGGACTTTTCACTACATTGGAAAAAGCGCAAACACACCTGAATGCAGGAGCTAAGAAAGTGGTAATCTACTGCCCTTCTGCTGATGCACCTATGTTTTGTAATGGGAGTAAACCATAAGGCGCAAAAAGCTACCGATACTATTGTCTAACAGCTTCTTGTACAACTAACTGTTTGGCCCTATTGCTAAAGTAATCAATGATAACTTTGGTATAGAAGCTCTGATGACCACTGTACATGCTACTACAGCGACTCAACTTTACAGTGGATGGTCCTTCTAAAAAGACTGGAAGGGAGGACGCTCTGCCCTTATTAACATTATCCCTTCTTCTACAGGTGCAGCCAAAGCGGTGGGTAAAGTAATCCTGAGACTCAATGGAAAAACTTACAGGTATGTCCTTCCGGTGCCTACTGCCGATGTCTCTGTAGTGGATTTAACAGTAAAGACTAAAAAGCTACTTCTCTTAAAGAAATTAACGAAGCCATGAAGAAAGCATCTGAAGGAGAACTAAAGAATATCTTAGGTTATACAGAAGAACTTGTAGTATCTCAAGATTTTTGTAGGATGTACCAACACCTCCATCTATGATGCAAAAGCCGGTATCGAGCTTAACGATCACTTCTTCAAGGTAGTTTCTTGGTATGATAACGAAGCTGGCTATTCTAACAAATTGGTGATGTTAGCTCAACATGTAGCTTCTATAATTTATTAAAAGACGTATGCTTTCGAGACATGCGTCTTTTTAAATCAAATAAGATATAATTAACTAAATACTTTTTAAAAAAATGATTTTTATAGTAGATGGTGGCACAATCAAAAGCCGATTGGACTGCACTGAACGAAAAAGGAATGAAAGATTCGGCATCCCAAACCCTTGGACTCAATCCTGGGGTCCTTACAGAGAGATCGCCATGGGAACGTCTTACCACAAACGAACAACTCAACGACAATCGTAAGCGTGCACGCCACGTATATTTCTACGGAGCAGGTTGTGGTACTGAGCGTATGTACTTTCCTCCATGCTGTTTTAGCGTTTTTCTCTAACGCTACTATAGTTGTCAAAGAAGATACTTATGCAGCGGTACGTGCTACAACTGCTGATGGAGAACGATGCTATTGTTGGAATTCTAGGAACAGGGGCCAACTGCTCCTACTGGGATGGCAAAAACTACACCAAGCAGTGAGTTCTTTGGGTTACTCACTTATGGATGAATGTAGTGGTAATTTCTTTTGGAAAAAGGATACATTGTGATTACTACTTCAAAATCATGCACTGAACACCTAAGAAACAAATTTGAACACGAATATGAACTTAATTCCGACGTGATTAAGTCTCACCTATACAAATTGCCTAACCCTAACAGCTACTTGGCTACTTTTGCACGCTTTTTAGTAGAGAACAAGAATGATGATTATTGCCAAAGAAATTATCAGAGAAGAATCCAGCTCTTCATTGATCACTGGGTAGTACAGGTATGAGGCTCAGAAATGAAGTGCCTATTAATTTTCGTGAGGAAGTATAGCTTTTTACTTACAAGATATTGTAAAAGTATTTGCAAAAAACAATCTCAAGGTAGGTAAGATTCTTCGTAAACCTATTGATGGATTGGTGGAATATCATTTGCTTCACATAAATATGAAATAAATAATAACCCCAAAATCAATAATGAAAGATTATATTATTGTAGGATTTGGTTTTTGCAGGTAGTAGCTTAATACACCTGTTAGATAAAAATCCTTTGTTGTTTTCAATGATAATCCGACTCCTGTGACAACTGTTGCAGGAGCTATGTTTAATCTATAATTCTCAAACGCTTCACTCCTGTATGGAAAGCTCAGGAGCAGATGACCTTACTCTTACCTTTCTTCCGTGAAATAGAGAAAAATTACAGACCTCTTTTTCTCTATAAGGTACGCGTGTTGAGGGAAATTCACCTCTGTAGAAGAAAAATAATTGGTTTTGTAGCCTCTGATAAGCCTATTCTCTCAGAATACCTCTCCACAGATGTTTTTACAAGTATCTCCTTACATAAAAAGCTCCTTTTTGGTGTGGGAGAAGTGCTACATACAGGTATGGTCAATGCCGAATCTTGATCCCTGCCTATAGGAAAAAGCTACTCAAGGAGAAGCTTGGAAGAGAAAAAGTTGATTATGATGCCTTAGAACTTTTAGAAGAAGGGGTACGATATAGAGGAATTACAGCCAAGCGTATTGTCTTCTATGAAGGATATGGTATGGTGAACAACCCTTTCTTTAGGGCCTTACCTATGGTTGGTAGTAAAGGAGAATTGTTAAACTTTGAAGCAGATATGCTACAATTAGAGGGAGTAGTGAAGTCCGATGGTTTTATTGCTCCCTTAGGAGGAAATGCCTTCAAGATAGGCACTACCTATGACAATGATGACAAAGACCCCTCCCCTACTTCTGGAGGTAGAGAAATCCTTGAACAGAAGCTACGCCAGCTCATTTCCTGCCCCTATCGTATTACAGGACAAGTAGCAGAATCCGCCCTACTGTAAGGATCGTCGTCCTTTAGTAGGAGTACACCCCAAGTATAAAGATTTATTCATACTTAACGGATTGGGAACACATGGAGCTCTCTTAGCTCCTTATACAGCTTCTGCCCTCTATGACTTTATAGAAGAAGGAAAGCCTTTGGACAAAGAGATGAATATTGTTCGCCATATCATTACTTCAGAATAAGCAAATACAAAAATAAAAACAAGAGGCTGTTTTTGGGAACAGCCTCTTGTCTTTTCAAGACAAAAAGTTCTTCATTTTTTTAAGTAAACTACTTAGGATAAAGCAATCCTCAAATGATATATATTAAAGAGTTTTTCCTTAAGAACTTTCTTGATTTTTCAATATCCTTAAAAGTAATATCTGCATTAAGAAATTGTCTCTCCTCTATCTGCTTTTTCACAATATTCTCGACCAAAAGCATCAATAGCATCAGTAGTAGGGTTTACGAAACTTTTTGGACGCTGCCTCCACTGAATCAGACATCATCAGAATAGCCGTTTCCTTAGAAAGGGATAGGACCTGAATAGCGAAAAATCTTCTTCAGACAAGGTTCTCCTAAGTCCATCTGTTTCTTATAAAAATAATAAATTAAGCTATTGCCATGATGAGTACGGATAAAGTCAATAATACGATCAGGAATGTTATTAGCTCGAGCCATTTCTATCCCATCTATGACATGGTTCTTGATGATTTTTAGCACTTTCTATAGGGGTAAAGTTCGTCATGAGGATTTACCGAAGTTTTTCTGGTTTTTTCTGTAAAGTAAAGAGGATTTTTCATCTTTCCTATATCATGATGAGCCCCTACCCTCACTAGCATCGCATTAGCACCAATAGCCAATGCACTGGCCTCGGCTAAGTTGGACACCTGCAAAGAATGTTGGGAAAGAGGCCAGGTGCCTTTTCCGAGCTCTCTCAGTAACTTATTATGGGTATCAGAAAGCTCTAGCAGAGAGACATTGGATACCAAACCAAATATTTTTCATGCAAAATATGTCAGAGGCTGTACGAAAGGCGTCAAGAAACCATTAAGAATAAAAAGCCCCCAAGGTAGGGTAATGAATATCCTGTAAGCTGCCGGTAGAGATCATCAGTTGGCATAGATGTGTCACTATATAGCTACCACTATATAGGTAATCATCATAAAAAGATTGATTCTATAATGCATCCCTTTAGTATCAAGCAGAAGTACGCCTGCTACAATCGCATTGGTATAGATAGAATTGGAGCTATTAGGCTAGCAATAAAGCCAATAAGAATCAACGTGATTATGTATAGGAACATTCCTACACGCTGGTCAAAAAGGCTTTCATCACTATAGGAAAAAAATACATATAGGCGGTGCATTGATATAATCTGCATTGATCCTCGCTGTCCACGAAACACTCTGCTACAAAAAGCAATACAGTGGTGAATATAAGTGTCACTATATTATTGTTGGTGAACATTTCCTCTTTGAAGTGATACAAATAAAAGCAAGATCATACTACTAACATAGCTACAATAAGGACATACCCCATAAGAGAATATTGTAAGATTCTCCGAACTATTTAGTGCATATTCCTTCTGTAAAGAGACAAGCATTGTGAGCCTATCTCCTGTGACAGGCTGTCCCTTTTTCTATAATCAGCTGTCCTTGCCTTTACCACCCACGCGAATGGACAATCCTCTTGAGGTTTTTCCTCCAGTGCTCGCTGCGTAAAAATGCTCATCTACGAATATATTTGGCGGATCACTTCCGAGAAGATAGCATAATAAAGTATCAAATGCTCTTGATAAAATGCTTTGCAAAATGTTATGAATTTTCCTCCTTGGTCTGATTGAGAAAGAAGAAATCATGTATACTAAAAGTAAACACCTCATTTCCCTCTACCAGAATATCTTCTTATCAGTAACCTCCTGAGGAGGGTAGAAAACCCCATGATGATGAGGCCCTTTTTTAGAAATCTTCCCCTTTTTGTGAAGGTTTTTCTCGCTGAGAAGCCTCCACTGTAACAAAATAACAAGTGCTTTCTGGTGGTAATTCTTCCAGAGCAGCCCCCTGGGTGGTATCATAAAAGAAATAAGTGAGGCGATTGCTCCTGAGTGGTTCTTTTTCCCGAGCCAATTCCTCATTGGTCTTCTTCAGGGTAAAGTCGAAGGGGAGCATATAAAGGAAGGGTGTAGCCATGGTTTACCCGCTTGGAACTCATAAAGAACTTACTCCTTTGGGCAGCAGAAGGACAATCACAGCCACCACAACTATTGCCAGCATATAGTGGCCTTGTTTAGCATAGAGTTTGTACCAAAAATGCTTTATTTCCATAAATATATAAGTGAGATTAGAATGTATGGATTAATCTCTTAATAGTGGCAGAGTGGAACAACAGTGAAGTCCTTCCTGCTTAGAGATTTCTGCATATGGAATCCGCTCTGCAGTGAGACCCATTGTCCTGAAGCCACTCATTCAAGCGAGTAAAGTTTCAGTTCTGTCACACTACATCTGGTGCTATGGGAAGACATTGCTGAACATCTGATACATTTCTTCTCGTTCTATATGAAAGATTTTCACGCTCAAAAAGTTCTACCAGATACTCATAGTCCGCCTCCTGACGAAACCACCCTTGTAAAATAATCCCTTGGTGAGTACCTACTGGTTGGAAACAACAATCAAGTGAAAAGCATTGTCTCGGGATCTTTGGACTTGACTAAGTCAAACTCTTTCACTATCTTGTTGAGAACAACTCTTTGAGAAAATTCTACCCCAGCCATGATTGGTACGAGCGGTTTTTTATATTCTTGATAATCAGCTCCTTTGTCAGTTCCACTAAAAATATGGTCATTCAAGGCATCACATCTCCTCCTTCAATATGTACCTGTGTAGGAGGTACTACATAGGAAGTTGCTGGGATTTTGCTTTACAATGTACTCAATGGCTTGGAACTCATTTTCACGCTCTGGAAGGATATTAGCCTTGATGATTTGTCTTCTGTGACAAAAGCCAATATCACAGGTAAAAATCTGGTTACAGTCCTCTATAAGTTCAGGGCGATATACCTCTACCCCATACTTTGTGAGTACCTGAGCAAAAAGCCTCCATTTCAGTAACCATATCAGCCTCCACCGGATAAGTACCTGCAAGTATGTGTTCTAGGGACTTAGGGTCATATGCCTCCTGGGCAGTAGGGGTGAGAGCCATTGCTCTGGGCAGTACCCAAGACAACCGCTCACAAGCGAGTTTGTCTCGTTCTTTACTTGTATTTTCATTATGGTTAATTTTGGTTGCAAATATACGGAAAATATATGAGAATATTTATTTGGTAAAAAGAAAAATTATATCTTTGCCTGCCTAAACAATAATTTTTCAATACCGTGAAAAATATATTACTTTACTATTGCTATTGCTCTCTTGCACTGTGAGCATGGCACAAATTACTGTTGAGTATAAGGTTCAATAATCCATTAGTCTATGGTTCTTCTATTTCTCCCTTATATAATGAAGATGGGAAAAATTCAACACCTATGGGAATTGGGGCGTTTTTCAATTCAGGCGTCTTTACTCAGTTCCTCTCAAAGAAAAAGCATTGGGTATTACATACTGAACTTCTATATAAGAATGAGAACTCATCTCAGTGGCTTCGATGTTCCCGATAAGGATAGGGGCAGCCTTATATGAAAGCCTCTATGAAGAAAAAACATTTTCCCTCAATATATAGATGCTCCTTGTCTGCTACAATGGGAAGGCAAGCGTATGTTTAGAGGATACCCACAAGCAGGGTTTTTCTCTCAAATTCTTAACCCATGCCTCTATACTAATGGTTGGTTTAATACTGATGAGAATGTAACCCCTCATTTTTAACCGACTTGTTCTTACAGGGCAAGTAGGGGGCAGTGTGCTCTGGGACATCAAGCGAGTAATGATCACCGCCGATATGCGTATGTCCTGGAATCTTACTCTATCACAGGCCATCTAGTTCAGTAGGGGTTGATTTTGGTGAAAGTACAGGCTATTCTCTCTCGCTGATCTCCATTGGTGTAGGGTGTACAAGCTGGGATATAAGAAGAAATAACACCAAACGATGAAAGCTACACGAGTCATCAAGGTTTTTGGAAGAAAATGGAGGGTGGGCAGCCCTTGGTTTTTCTCTATCATAAGGTGAATACCTCTGGGTGGAAAACTAAAACACCCTTTGCCACCATAAGGCGAATTGTTCAGGACGAACACTTCTTTTTCAAAAATAAAAGCAGGACTATGGGCACTGAAAAGTCATAAAGAGGAGCTTTTAGAAATTTGAATTAGAAGTATCCACTAAGAAAGAACAGGAGTTTTTCTCATTCTTACTTTCAAGGATTGTTGATTGAAATCGGAAACCTCAAAGGGATATCATACTTATATTCCTCCTCAGGATAAGAACAAATTATTCCTTGATAGAAAATTAGGTAGTATCTTCCTTGGATCAGATATTAGATTTCACCTATCCTAAGTAATCAAAAGCCAAAACAGTAGACGTGATTTGGTTCAAATGAGCGAAAAATTTCATGCTTTTTGAAGTAGAACACACCACTGATATACAAAATTCATTACTCAAATTCAATGATTTACAAGATTTTTATAGTAAGTTCTACATTCTTAGTGCCTCAGAGAAAGCGAGAGTTCGAACAAAAATAACCTATCCTTCCTTCAAGAATATAAGAGACAGAATATCTTTCATTGATTATGATTTTGTAGTGAACCTACATACCAAGAGTTTTGAATTAGCTAAAATAGGACAATTATAAAAACCATGAAAAACACATGGAATCCATAGATTTTAACAAACCCATTACTGAATACGGAACGATAATATACAAACCCTCAGTGGCAGGGAGCATGTACGTATGCGCCTGGTAGTATATGAGGAAGCTCGGCGATGGTTCGTCTGCCGATGACGGGATCTATATCCTACTGAAAGGGTCAGTGACAACTCCATTGACGAATTTGTTGTAGGGGCAGGCAAGCAGATAGAGGTACGTATAAGAGGACAACAAAGGTTTCTGTACGTGACTTTGGGCGAGTATTCCCTTAGGAAGGTGGTAGATGTAGTCTCAAAAATGAATACAGGAGGAAAATATGACTCTCGTGCTTTCAAAAAGTCGGTCAGGGCTCAATGGGGTAGAGTACCAAAGCTGTCAGTGCACTTTCGTCCTACTTCTATGTGGCTTCTGTGCGCGATGGACAGAAGAAAAAGTGCATCCTTCTCCTTAGGAGTCCTACAGGAAGAATCTCCTTGGAAGCCTCCAATGAAGACGAGTACCTTGGTGGAATTTGTCCCTGAGTGGCACCATCTTCAGAACTACAAATTCCGCTCAGGTATGTGAGTGAGAATGCTCAAAAACTACACCTACCTCAACCCTGGACTGGTGATCGTATACAATGGAGAAAAATTCTTCTCTGAGAATGGACTAAAAAGACCTGCTTTTGGAGGATAACAATGAGGAAGACTTTGCTTACCTATTATCCACCTCAGAGGGAAGATATTGAAATTGCTCTTACCCATAGTCAAAGCCAATACAGTGAACAATATTACTCATTTGTCAATGGACGAGAATACCACTCAAAGGGTACTCATAGCTGCCTACCGTGAAGCTATTGTAGCCACCTTGCGCAACTATTACAACAAACCAGTATGATGCCTCGGATATTCGTAAGTCAATCATTGGGGCTATCTCTATCAAGGTAATGGAACCTGTTTTTGAGAGTCAAAGCAAGACAAAACTCGGTTCCACTGGAAATGGGAGATGAGCTTGCCTACAGTGCGTACCTATATCACCAATTTCGTACAAAAGCACTTGGACGACTACCTACACAAGCAGCCAGAGATTGCTGAAGAGATCCAAAGAAAAATCCTTCAAGCAGAGCGAGAGCGTAAGGAGCTTTCCGGCATTCGCAAACTTGCTCGTGATCGAGCTAAAAAGTAGCCTGCATAACAAAAAGTTGCGTGACTGCCGTATTCATCTCACTGATAGCAAGCATGAAAAAGCCCTTGAGATACCCTCTTTATTACTGAGGAAACTCTGCATCGGGATCTATCACCACCTCGCGCGATGCTAATACTCAAAACAGTATTCTCCCTACGTGGAAAGCCGCTGAACTCTTTTGGAAAAAAACCATTGTCTATGAGAATGAGGGGAGTTCAACCTCCTACAAGCGAGCCTTGGATATAGAAGATTCCATAGAAAACCTGCGGTACAACAATATCGTCCTTGCCACCGATGCCGATGTAGATGGGATGCACATTCGCCTGCTGCTCATCACCTTTTTCTTCAGTTCTTTCCTGAACTAATCAGGACGGACATGTATATATCCTGCAAACACCTTTATTCCGTGTAGCGTAATAGCAAGAAACTATCTACTGTTATTCAGAGGAAGAACGTGTTGCTGCTATAGAAAAACTCAAAAACCCAGAGATCACCGATTCAAAAGGACTTGGGAGAGATTTCTCCTGATGAGTTCAAACACTTTATTGGTCAGGATGTGCGCCTTGACCCTGTAATGATGGATAAGGCCATGAATATGAAAATTATTAGATTTCTATATGAGAACAACACTCCCGAACGCCAAGATTTTATCATCAATAACCTCAAATACGAGGTATAACTAAAGCAAATCCCCACGAGCAACTCATATATACTTGTGAGGATCTTCTTCTATAATCTTTATTCTACTTATCAATATCAATACTATCTCTAATAGGAATAAATATTCTTTCCTTTGAAAATTCAGTCAAAGTCCAGAACCCTAATGAAAAAGTAAAAAGATAGAAAAATATACTAACTCTCAATCCTTCCAATTATCCTAAAGTTCACCGTCCTCGTGTAATCCAAATCACCTATCGCAATGCTAATGCCATTCTTAAAAGCTGTAGGATTATCTATTGATTTCTAAAAAGTACCTCATAAAATATTATCTTCTATGCTTTTTGAAAAGAAATTGAACTTTACTATAAGTTCAATTTCTTTCTATAATATATTCTTACCCCTAAAAACAAATAAAAATAAAGGGAATGATATTGAATAAAGAGAAAACATCATACACCCTATAAGTAACAAAAGGAGCATATAAAAGAAGCATTATTACATCTATTAATATAAAATAGGTTTTTATCTTCTATATCATAATGATAAAAATAGGGTTTCCCTTTCTTTTCCTTATACAAAAAATAAGGAATAAGGATATATAACAATATAGAAATATAAAAATAGGTCTTGAATAGAAAAGGGAATATCTCTGTCTTCCAAAAACAGAGATTGTGCCAATGAATATGGAATTGTTCTAAAAAGCAATTATATAATGCGAGTAGAAATACTAAACCCTCCTGTACCAGGCATCGCAACAAAAGCTGTTGTAGCCAATACACTATTATAACATAAAAATAGTAGGAGAACTATATAAATGTTACATCTTATATTTATATTGAGATTTTTCATATTTTTAATTTTTCAATTATGCAAAGATCATTTTAAATGGTTTAAAACAATGATATACAGCAAGATAACATTTTTAACATTGATACAATACATCAATAAGTTTATATTATATAAAGAAACTCTCAATCTAAAAAGCCTCTATTATTTAAAAATGCACAACAGGTTAATTTTAATATTTCATTTTACCACTCATACTACCCTCTAATACGTTTTCTTGTAACTTGCAACAAGTGGCAAATATACAATAAAAATCCCTAACCATAAGGTTAGAGATTTGTTTTATAGATATTTATTACAACATCTATCACATTGGAAGGCGCTGGGTGATTTCTTCAATAGAGCCAATACCATTGATAGGATGGTATTGCCTTATTTTTATAGAAATCAATAAGTGGAGCAGTTTTTTGGTTGTATTCGACAAAACAGTTGCGGATTTTACCTTCGTCTTGGTCATCGGAGCGACCGCTTGCTTTACCGCGCTCTACTAATCTTTTGATAAGCTCCTCATCGTCCGCATCGAGGGCAAAGGTAGCACTGATGGACATTTGTTTGGAGGCTAAGAAAGTATCCAAGGCTTCAGCTTGGGCAATAGTGCGAGGAAACCATCGAAAATAAAAGCCTCCTGCATTGGGTTCTTCTCTATTTCTTCTTGAAGTATTTTTGATAGTTACTTCATCAGGGACGAGGTTGTCCTTTGTCCATATAAGATTGAGCTAATATACCAAGCTCAGTACACATTCTTTAAGTGGTGACGGAACAAATCCTGTGGAGATGTGTACCAATCCGTATTTTTTTCTTTTAGGAAAGCGACATGTCCCTTTCCAGCTCCTGGTTTGCAAACAAAACCAAATTCTTCATGTTTTCTATATTTAATTGATATATTTCAGGGAGATTTCGTCCCAGTTCGTCATAATCTAATCCATATCCTACGATAAATCGGTTTGGGATAGAGAATCCTATATGGTGTACCGCCAAATCACTGCTTATAAGCCTCAGGCTTGAAGAAAAGAGTTACTATCCGTAAGGATGCTACCTTCTTGTCCCGCAAAAAAGTTATATATTTCCTCCAAAGTATTTCCAGTATCTACAATATCTTCTATGACCTACATCACGCCCTTCTATGTCAAAAGGAAGCCCAAGAGTTGCTTTACTTTGTGGGTGCTTTGTAGTCCCTCATAGGGAGGAAAAACGTACAAAAGACACCTGGCAATCCCTTGGTAGCGCAGAATAAAATCCGAAGCAAACATAAATGATCCATTGAGGATAGAGATGAAAAGGGTGTTTTCCCTTGCATTTGTTCCTCTACCTCCTTGGCAAGCCTTTCTACCTCTGTAGCTATTCTCTGAGCTGAGAGATAGGGACGGAACTCCTTATCAAGTATCTTAATTAGCATAAATATAAGCTACAAAGGTATGATTTTTGTCATATAATAATACTTTTTTATATTTTTATTTCTGAGGAATAATTTGTTTTTACGATAAGGGTTTACTAACTTTGCCCTCACTAAAAAACAGCTTTGTACGCAATTATGAGATATAGAGACCACTGGAGGAAAGATGGGAGAAGAGGCTATTACGGAAGTTGCTATCTATCGTTTTTGATGGACAAAAGGTGACCAAACCGCTTCATCTCGCTGATCAATCGAGAGAGAAAAATAGACGATTTTTGTGGTACGTCTCACAGAGTATTTCCAACAAAAACAGTGCGTCAGGCACCTAAGTTTTATAGGGTAGCCAAGCGTATTGTGGAATTACCGAAGATTGCATTTTGGTTGCCCACAATGCCTCTTTTGATTATCGAGTACTGAGTTTAGAGTTTCGCAGGTTGAGGTTTTGATTATCAGCGTAGTACTCTCTGTACAGTGGAGATGTCCCAGCGACTACTGCCCGATGAACCTTCTTACAGCCTGAGAGCTCACCCCGATCCTTGAGGGTTCCTTTGCTCAATAGGCATCGTGCCAATGGAGATGCTATGGCTACAGTACCCATTTTTCAAGCTTCTTTTTGGATAGGGGATACACAAAAGATAGCCCTCAGTGAGTTTGTCAAGCAAGACCTCTCTCCCCTACCCGTGCATCTGCTTTCCATGCTCGATGGACTGCCCAACCAATTGGGAATCTATTACCTATATGATAAGAAGGAAAGCTCTTGTATATGTCCAAAAGTAAGAATATCCGCAAACGTGTCAATGAACACTTTACAGGTGAGGAAAGAGAGATATTTTTCTACAACAGCAAGTAGGAAAGGTCATGTATGAACTTACAGGGACAGATCTAATAGCAACCCTCAAACGGGAGGAAGAACTCAAACACATAGCCGTTCATTTCAAAAACAAAGAAGAAGACCTTTCCCTTTGCATTGGTCTCTCATAAGGATAAGCGGGGTTGCCATGCTTTTCAGTGGAATTAAGAACTCCTAAACAAGAGGCTTTGGCTATCTTTGAAAGCCAGGAAGAGAGCTAACCTACTCTTTGAGATGACCGAACTGCATGAGCTCTGCACCAAGCAATGGCTTTTTCTCAGGCACACGTACCTATTGTTACAACCACTCTATAGAGTAAGTGTGCAGGAGCTTCATGGGCGACGAAGCTGTAGAGGATTACAGCCAAAAAGGTACACCAAGCCCTTGGGCACTACATACTTACAGGGAAGAACTTTTTGTCATCATGGATAAAGGGCGCAGTGTTCAGGAGCGCAGTGTCATCTACATAGAAGAAGGGCGCTTGAGAGGGTATGGATTTATAGAGTTGAACTATCAACTCTCAAAAAAAATCCTCCAAAAACTCATTCTCCCTATCGAGCACACGCCTGAGAAAGCACATCTTTTGGAATATTACCTGAGAAAGCACCCTTTGCAAAACAAATTTCTATAAAAGATTAACATCTTTTGTCTCTGTACCATATGTACCTTTGCCCTAAAAACAACGATAACTGATGAAGAAACATACCGTTCTGAATTTATTGCTTTTACTTTTTAGTGCCTCCTTCTTCGTAACCAACTTAGGTTATGAATCCAGATCCTTTACAGAGATTGTTTGCATCCTCTGTGGAGATTTTGCCCTAAGGACAAACAATATAGTATAGACCCTGATTGGACTCTAAAGGATAGGGATAACAAGCAGTTTTCCTTCACTCACTCAAATGGTAAGGTGAAGTTTGTTTATTTCTTTTCCTCATGGCGTGCTATGAGTATAGCCGACCTTATTGGAGTGCAAAAACTCTATAATAAATATCACCAAAAGGTTGATTTCTATATCATTACTAACGAGCTTCCCAGGCCTGTAGAGGCAGAAACAACAAGATCAAAGTTCACTTTCAAGGTCACTTATCTTATTCAAAGTGAAAATGCCTTTTGACCCAGAAAAATTCCTTCGGGGTATATCATAGATCAAAATAATAAAGTTGTCGCTCAGGGGTTTGCAGCACCCGCTGGAATAGTAACAAAAGGTACATGAGTGCATTGACCATTTGCTTAACTAAAGAATTTATCAAAAACGTAAAAATACCTAGTTATGGAAAAATAAAAGCCTATCTCTCCTCTTTGATGCAGAACAAGAATGTTCGCTTCTGGGGATTTCAACTTTTTTTAGCTTTCTTACTGATCTTTGGGCTTATATACACTTTGCCCTTCTCTCATGATAGCTGGACAAGGCATGGCGAGTTTGTTGTGGTGCCTGACCTAACACCCAAGATGAGTGAAAAAGGAGGAAAAGTAGAGAAAGTCCCTTACTCTAAGTGAAGCACAGGAATTGTGAGAAAAACCACTTACGTTATAAGTAATTGATTCAGCGACTTATGACCCCAAATCTTCCCAAATATGCTGTAGTAAGCCAAACTCCTGAACCCAATGAAAGGTAAAAAGATGAAAAAAATATACCTGACACTCAATCCTGCAATTATCATAAGATCACCGTGCCCAATGTGATACAAATGCCACTCTCTACCGCTGAGGATAACCTAAAAATCCGCTAAGTTCCAAGTGGGAAGATTACCTACGTCAATAATATAGATAAAGATATGGTGCTCAGATGTTCTACAAGGGAAAAAGTAAAACCCAGAACCCTTGACAAGGATGGGAAAAAGTACTCTATGCAGGAGATAAGCTCTTGGAAAACTCCAAAATAGATATAGTCTGTGGTAATGGTTTGACGCCTCCAATCCCGACGCGACCCTCCCAATGGTGATACTTCCAATACAGGAGAGACAACAGGCATTGATTTTTAATCAGTTAGAAAAATAGTATAGGTTACAGATAAACCTTTTTCAACATACAAAAATATATAAAGAAAATTGTATTTTTACCCCCTAAAAAGATAGCTTTATAGAAAAATATTATTATCCATACTCTGCGTAAGTCTCTAGCTTGCCAGAGGTAAACCCGCAGAACCCAAGTAACTCAGGAAGACAAGAACAAAAAATGGCGGCAGAACGTTTTGAGGGCCTTAGGAAAGGTGGACGAAAATCCTTCTTTCAAAAGGTGTGAGGACATTGCCACTAGGACGAAAAAACTCAAGTCTTCACTGGAAATCTCTCCAAGCTTTGCCAAGAATGCTCAACAGCCAAAAGTGGCCATCGGTGATGCACTTTCTGATACGGTTAAAAAGTAACCCTACTGATCAACAACGAAGGTATGATTAGTGTAAAAGTCGAAATGTCCGAAAAACCAAGGAACTTCTTCCTTCCTTAGAGACTTGTTGAGGCGAAACAGAAAAGTTCTCTCCTATTATTCAGCTAAGAAGAATCAAGTAAATGTATCCTCTGAGTTTGTACTTCCCTGGTGATTGATGTAAAATAAAAACCTATGCCTAAAATACTACTAGTAGAAGATGAGGCTTCTATCCGACGGGTATTGGGCGAGTATCCTGAGTGAGGAGGACAAAGAGTTGTGAGGTAACAGAGGCCAGCAATGGTCAGGAAGCCATGGAGAGAATCCATGAAACAGCCTGTGACTTGGTGCTCTGTGATATCAAAATACCCTGAGAAGATGGCTTAGAAGTACTATTGGAAGCTAAAAGCACTCTACCCTACCCATAGGTAGTGATCTCTGGACATGGCGACTTGGAAACAGCTGTACAAGCGATGAAAATGGGAGCTTTTGACTATATAGCCAAAGCCACCTGACCTGAATCGCTTACTCACTACTGTACGTAATGCTCTTATGACACCCCAGCCCAAGAGGAAGAAAAAGCCCAAAGCTACAGGGAAGACAAGCAAGAAGACCACTACCACAGATATAATGATAGGGAGAAAGTGCTCTATCCAAAGATCAAAGCAATGATCGAAAAGGTAGCTCCTACCGATGTAAGAGTACTCATCCACAGGTCCTAATGGTTTCTGGTAAAGAGCTCGTTGCCCGTGCCTGCACCAGGTAGTGAGCGTGCCTCATGCCTATGGTAGAGGTCAATGTGCCGCCATCCCTTCTGAACTGATAGAAAGTGAACTCTTTGGACATATCAAAGGCTCTTTCACTTCGGCTGTAAAAGACCAGTAGGTAAGTTCAAAAGCAGCGAACAAAGGGTACCATCTTCTTGGATGAGATTGGGGATATAGAGCCTTTCTGCTCAAACTAAGGTATTGCAGGCCCTACAAGAAGAAAATTACCAAAGTAGGAAGTGAAAAGGATATTTCAGTAGATGTACGAGTAATTGCTGCTACCAACAAAGACCTCAAACAGGAAATTGCTCAAGGACGCTTCCGAGAGGACTTGTACCACCGCTTGGCTGTTGATTCTTTTGGAGTACCTTCACTGAACCAGCGGCGAGATGACATTCCGTTATTAGTTAGCTATTTCACAGATAAAATCAATGAGGAACAAGCCACCAGCAAAAAAATTCAACCCAAGGCTATAGAACAGCTCCAGCAATATGATTGGACAGGGAACATTCGAGGTTGAGAAATGTAGTGGAACGCACTGCTAATCCTCTCGAAGAGATGTCACTATAAAAAGATGTAAAAGCTTTTGGAGCAAAAGAATAATAAATAAAAAGCATAAAAGAGGGCTACCTAAAAAGGGTAGCCTCTTTTTCATCTAATATATCAACAAATTAAAAAGCTTAAAAGATACGGTGAGTAAAGGTTGTCAAAGTATTGTCTACCTCTACCCTATCACTATTGGTAGCATAGTAAAGTCCTTGTTGATGGGTTCGTGTAGCACAGTCATAGGAGAGGTCAAGCGCAATCCAGAGAACGATAAGCCAAGCCCCCAGAGAATCCATAGGGTCGTCCATAGGACGATCCTGACCGAGATTTTAGAATAACTTCTTTTATGAGGACTTTGTTCATGCGTGTTCCTGACTGAAGAACAAATGAGTTGTTTACCTACTGGTGAGTATTCTGCTCCAAAACGCAAGGAAAAAGTATCCTAATAGATCTTGGATCACAGTGTTTTCCTGACCTAGAGATTATCGAGTGGTAAAGCGCATATTTCCATACCCTATACGGTATAATCCCCACTTACGATCAGCTAGCTTGTTTCCAAACCAGCTAAGCCCCACTGTCAAGCCCCAGGGTACGGAAGTGGTATTTTTCGTAAATATTAGTTACATTTGGTGTAGGGATAGGTTCTATTGTCAGAGTATTTTGTCGAGAGCCTGTGAGGTCTCATCTTGTAGCGTATACCAAGTAGGAGAAGTATAGCTAAAGCCTATACGCACTCCCTCATATACCTCAGCGATAACTCCCAACTGCATAGAGAATCCACTCCCTGTAGTTTTAAGGTCATTTTTGGAAAACAGCCGAGCGTATATTAGCAGTATTGTTGAGATATTCTTCTCTTTGCTCAGAAACTACCTATAGTCTACCCTATGAGGTTAAGATTGATCCCCAAAAGGAAAAGAAATCATGAGCGTGCAAAGTTAAAGGTGTGTTGTTCCCCTCTTCGCTATATTGATTGATAGTTCGCATCGTAGTAGCCCCATCGGAGATATTTTTTCTTATATTCTCTCGTTCAAAGCTGCATGTAGCCTCTGAGATCCGTTGCTGTTGGAGGGATTCCATCTGGAGCTGTCTTAGGACCAATCAAGCCAGCAGTATATCCAAAGCAAGGCATCACGATATTTTTCAGGCTGAGGGAGCTCTCCCGCATGCGACTATAGATATGTTCCAATCCTGAAACTCTCTTACCCATTGACCTCCTGACTTATAGTAGTTATTCAGGAAAAAGATTCTGCTGGGTGATACCATTGGCTCTATTTACAAAAATAATCCCCATGTTTTTATCAGGAGTATGGGTATATCCCCAATCATTAGGGTTGAAATTATTCGTTTGTTGATAGTTAAAAAGCAAAAAGTCATATTTCATCATCCTTCATCACCCTAAAGGAATAGGAAATACGATCCCGAACTGGCCGAGATACACATCATTGGAAGAAATGCTATTTTCCCATTCGCTGTAGCCGCCTAAGAGAGTGGCCTTGATTATCAGTAAAGCTGTCCCTGCAGAAAAAGACAACTCTGTTCTGGTAAAAATAGAACTCCCTGCAGGATTCTGTGAGATGAGGAGAAATCACCTCCCAAGGAGGAGCCCCACTCATCCCTTAAAACGTGCTGTTCCGGAGAGTTCCTCCATAGAATAACACGATCCATCAGTATGGATTTTGGGCAAAAGGCAAAGGTAGTTGCTAAACAAAAACCTATGGTTAGTATATCATTTTTCTATTTGTACTTATAATTGATTAATAATCTCTTCTTGTACCTTGGCCTATCACTATTCCCACTGTTTCCCTATTTCCTCCTCCATAGCTACTGCTTTCATGATAAGAGTGGGAAGAATTATCATGAATTATTATAACTATTGTGTTATAGTTGCCATAGTTATACCCTCTTGAGGTGTTATAATTCTCATAATAGAGATCGGAAGAGTTGTCATAAGAACGCGTAGTACCTCGATCATAGTTATAGTTGTCATAACGATTACTATCTCCTCGACGTCCATTAGTAGGTGAGTACCTACGAGAGTATTTCCATAAAGGGTCTTGGTGATAGTAGTTATTATTTTCCCTATCATAGCGATAAGAAGGATAATAATGAGCCATATCCATAATAAGGGTAATAAGCGGTTATACCCATAGTAAGGATAGTAATAATTATATCCATAATAGTAAAGGGTAAGTAGTTATACCGTAATAATAAGGATAGTAATAACTGTCATAGTAGCGCCAGCTCAATAGGATCATAAGAACCTAGAGATACCCCAGCTCCAGCCACTACGAGGGTAGTAGTAGGAGGAGAATAATAACCTCCCCAAGCTTGAGCCCCCAATAGTAGGGAGGCCCCAACCGCTGTAGTTGTAGACATTCACCTGAGAGGGCGCGCATTCTCTCCCCAACTGCCATGGGAATTGTAGTGGGCCTGGGAGGAACTATCTGTGCGATAACCATCTACATTAGTCAAGGGTATAGGAAGGAGATGGACTGGCTGTGCCTGATGTTCAAAGTCTATGCTCCAGCTATCTTCTGATTTAGTTGTTCGCGATAGAGTGCGTGGAGCACAGCTCGTAGTCGTCCCTCTCATAGGAAGGGCGAGGTGCTTTATCCCCATCAAAATACCATCGTCATATCCATACCAGTATATACCCTCCGCAAGAGAGTAAGACCTGTAAGAGCTATCAGCTCCTACACCATAATTAATAATTGTCGTACTTTTTCATGGTAATGTAATTTAAAACATTTGTTTTCAACAACATGTTATTTCTTAAAAATATCATTTCAAAGAACACAATATCAAAATTATTTTGTACTTTTTGCACAAATATACAATTTTTGTGCCAAACACTAGATAACATGAGTAAAAATTTAACATCAAAGAGCAGAAGATTACTCTAAGTGGTATAACGAATTAGTAGTAAAAAGCAGAGCTTGCCCGAAAATTCAGGCGTGCGTGTTTGCATGGTTATCAAGCCTTACGGATATGCCGTTTGAAAATGAAGGACTTTATTTTGAACTAAAATGTTCAAGGATACTAGGACACCAAAACTGCTTATTTTCTATTTTCGTCCCCAAAAGTTATTTCGAGGCGGAGGATGCCGAAGCTGCCCAAGAAAGTGTGCTGTAGTAACGCCTATCGTCTCAAAACAGCCCCTAACCAAAAAGGAAAACTTATGTGATAGTCCAGAGGCAAAACTGGAGGAAAGAGCTTGTTGTTCGCCCCACCAGTGAGCCATTATTTAGGTTTCTACCTAAGAACTGGATACAGTCCACCGTGACCTTCCTTGCTCATTAACCAATGAGCAAAATGTTGTGCGTTAGGAGATGCGTACTCGCCTCTTCCCTACGTACCGCTGAGTTTCTTTGGCGAAGAAGACATACCGCCCATACCACACGTGAGGAAGCTGTGGAAGAAGCCCAAAAATGAACGATGTATGCTACCTATCGTAGAAAAATATATGGGTGTCCCTGTGATTCGTGGACATAAAAGGCTGAGAGTGAACGCTTTGCTGGGGCTGATGATACTTATTGTATAGAAGCCCTCATGCAGGATGGAAAGGCTTTGCAGGCTGGTACATCTCACTTCTTGGGGCAGAAGTTTTGCCAGGAGCCTGAGTAAAGTTTGCCAACAAAAGAGGAGTCTTGGATTGCACGTATGGGCAAGCTCTTGGGGTGTCTCTACCCGACTTGTAGGCCTTGATCATGAGTCATAGTGAGTGACCAATGGCTAGTACTACCTCCACTTTTTGGCTCCTATACGGGTAGTCACGTTGTACCTATATGCAGGAGAAGAGCAGCTACAAGCTATCCGTGAGCGCAGATTACCCCCACTAATAGAAGGCTCTCAGAGAACGTAATATCAGCGTAAAATTCGACGATGATGACACTCAAAAACCAGTTCAAGTTCCATGAATACGAACTCAAAAAGGAGTACCTGTACGCTTAGCTATTGGACAACGTGACTTAGAAAACAAACTACGGGTTTTCCCGTCACGTGATACCTAACTAAAGAGAGTGTATCTGGAGATAACATCATTGCACATAGAACAACTCCTTAAGGATATACAAGAATATCTTCAAAAAGCTTTAGCTTACCGTGATGAATCATATCACTGCAGGTTAATAGCTATGAGGAGTTCAAAAGAAATACTTGAGGAGCAAGGAGGGTTTTTCTTTCTGCCCTGGGATGGTACCCTGAGACGGAAGCAAAGATCAAAGAAGAGACACAAGCGACCATTCGCTGTGATTCCTTTAGACCAAAAAGAGGAAAGCAGGTACTTGTATCTATTCAGGCAAACCTTCAAAGGACGTGTATTATTCATAGCAAAGCATATTAAAATAATGATTAATGTTCAATGATTAATTAACAGATGGTACATTAATCAAAAATTGGTCTATGAAAAGTAAAACACTTTTGAATTGATAAACATTTAATTATGGATTCTTTAGTAGATTCAAGGACTATCAATTTTTAACGAGAAAAATAGTAATCATTGAACATTAATAATTAATTGTTAAAATTGACACTACTTCATTAATGAAATATTTTCTGAACAGCAGTGATTATTCCTACAATGAGATAGAAAGTATAGAAGTATTATACAGTACTGCCTACAAAGCACCTCATTTTCGATATACTTATCGTAGACGATAATTCCCCCGATGGTACCATGATAAGTGAGGGAGCTCCAAAGGGTTCCTGATCATTATTTCTTACAGTAAGGGCAAACGAAAAATCAGGCTTAGGTGCAGCATATATACATGAGCTTTCTTTGGGGACTTCAGGTGAGAAACAGTGCGCCCACCTCTTCGAGATGGATGCCGACTTCTCCCTAGCGAGCAGACCTCATCCGCCTATACAGAGCCTGCAAGGATGGGACGTGCCGATATGTGCATGGGCTCTCAGTATATCAAGGTGAATGTAGTCAATTTGGCCACTAAGGCGTATTCTACTTTCTTATGAGGCTGCTTTCTATATATGAAAAGCTTATGCAGGAATGAAAATACAAGACCCCAGCAGGCTTTATCTCTATCGAAAGTATTGGGACATATTGACTTCGACAAAAGTCAAGTTTGATAAGCTGCTTTCCAAATGAAATAGATATGAAGCCTATGTAAAGAAATTCTGCCTTCGAAATCTCCATCGTCTTTACCGATCGCCTGCGCGGAAAGTCAAAAGGTGAAACCTCTCAATCATTAGAAGCCGTCTTTGGAGTTATGGTATGAAAATCAGACACCTGCTAGGAAAATTGAATAAAATGTTAAATTCTTTATACATATATTTATAAAATTATACATTTACGCAATTTCTAAAAGAAAATTAAACATGAAATTAGAAACATCGCTATTGCATGGTATTATTCTTTCGCTACTTATGGAAAAGACGATGAGGGAGATAAAAGTATGTACTCTAAAAAGTCAAAAGCCATAGTAAAAGTACTATGGACCAACTACTAACTGCCTTCAGCCAATGATGGAAAAGCTTTGCTAACTTCTTCTATGATAGTCTTTTCAAAGTTCGACAGAAATAATCCTGATGGAGGAGACATGGTTCCAATATCTTAGGAGATTCTGACAACCAACACTATGCAGATGCCCTACGAGATGGAACCATACAGAATTCAAGTTTGAGCCTCAAGGTACTTATGTATGGAGTAAAACAAGGAACTATGGAGACGTATTAGTGCTAATATTATCTATTCCCTGCTACCGAAAAACTACTACCTTACGTAATGGACTGCTTATCATAGACCAATGTGCAGAGATGCTTCTTATCTTGTGATGGAGAAGAATCTTCTTCCTGCAAGGCTCATGGGAGTTGGCTACTTGCAGATGGTGCAAAAGTATTTCAGTGACCCTCAACAAGGCTTGTATGTGAGAAGGAGTCTAACTACACCATGCCTACAAAGTAAGCACTTTTCTATCTTTCAATCCTTTCACTACTACAATGTACAGGTTCCAGAGAGAACAAGGCTGGTAATTTTGCTTTTGACTTTGACTTTCGCTTCTGCAGAGGGTTTGTGCTACTGCTTGCATGCTGATGTGAAAACTCAATTACAGCTGATTGTAGAAATCTTACCTGGTATGGATGAGTGGTTGTCCATATTTCTATGGCAGCTACTCAGGGCGAGATTACGAGATTAAAAGGGTGGTGGATGCAGTGTCCAATAAGATAACAAAAGATCCAAATGCACGAACTTACTCCTGATGAGAATCAATACTTTGTATGAAAAGCCAATCTATGCAGAGTAATAAGTAAAATTGCTGATGCAAATATGAAACAGAAAAATGGCAGAGAGTAATCTACTTTTATATACTCTGATGGAGAGTCGAGGCTGAACAATATGTCTCTAGATTTTGAAAAAGAGTAACATGAGTTTTCTCGCGTGATTTGACCAAATAATTGCAGCCGCAAAAATATAATGAGTATTGTTTATGAACATTTGCTACTCGCTCAAAGAGCAATGTTGTTTAATGAACTCCTCAGAAACAGACTCCACTAAAACGAGACTTTCTACCTCATCAGATATGGAACCAAAGGAATTTCTCGGTTCGTTAACTCTGCTTTTCCTACGAGTAGCAATAGCGCTCTATTGGAATATCGCTATCTGATATGTCCTGCTTGCATATCGGTATGGCTGAGAGATTGCGGTCGAATCCAGCAAAGATGGTACCTATGAGATGGCACTAAAACAGATGGATACGACAGCTCTTTAGGATTATAAGAGTTGGGAAATTCTGCTATGGAGAATAGACCTATGGGAGACATCTGTATTAGGATAGCACTACTTTCACTGCCAGTATCCATATAAATCCCATTCCTCGGTATGCAATATCAGCTAAATAAAATTTTTCTATCTCCACCAGAAACCTGGATTTTTCATCATAGTATAATCTTCTTAAAGACAACAACAGTGGTTTGACAATACTGCAAAAGGAGCTTGGTGGTGGGAGAGTCCCGGTTTGGCGAAGATAGGAAATATTCAGCTAAAGCTTTCATTTCTAAATGAGCCTTGAGACTGCCAGTCATTATGTGATCAAATAGGCCTCTCTCCTCTATCTTATCAACTTGGAAATATTCTATATTATGTCGTTCTAATTCTTGTAGGACACTCATCTCATGAAGGGTTTTGCTGCATAGTGCATACAGGACAGAGATGGCTTTCCTCCGAGCAGGATCTAATCCCATATAGGCAGATAGAGAACTTTGTCCCCGCCATCCTGTATGCGGACTATATCAGCCAAGGAGCTGAGGTTTTCGGGTGATATAAAAGCCTCCCCAGGGCCGCTGGCTGAACATGTAGCTTTCTTTTAATACAATATCTGTAATAGTTTGGCCAAAGAGCGGTAGGAATATGCAGCGCTTCGGATATTTCCTTAACACCTGCGATCTACAGAGGAATTTGTGGCTAAATAAAGCGCATTGATTAGCATGTTGCTGTGAATTTGATAACATTTTAACTATTTTGCTTTACTACTATTCTCTATATTATGAACGCTATTGAGAATTAGCTTTATAAGCCTCTCCCCCATTGCTCTCTTCTACTGACGAGAATAATGGATTAGCTGAGAAAGTTTGAAAACTGTCCGAAAGAAACTACGGCTGTCTGGCTATCAGGAAATCAGCAGTTTGCCTTTTATGTGCTCCGTCAGTATGTTGAAGATTTTTCTCCAATAGTTTGGGCTAGCCATGTACACGCAGGTCATTCAGCCTTCGAGTCTGATCGCCTCTTCGAGTTTTCCTTAGCTGCTCTTTTTAGAGAACTGGAGAAGGTGTCAGTTGCTTTGGGATTCGAATTTCCTGACTTACCTGAGGCCCACAGCATTGCTGATATTACAAAATAACCATGGTGTGATGTGTTTTTAGAGTAACAACACGAAAGCCCTTCACTTGAAGGGGCAATTTGTTGTGGGGTAATGCGGTGATTGAGATGAAGACGTCTTGCTCTCACTGTGTTTGTGGGCTATCTTCTGCAGATGAGTAGCATGCTTTCTTCTACACTTCTGAAGAACTTCTCGCGTAACATTTTTAGTATGTAACGTTATACTGCGTGCCATCAGGATTGGAGGTGAACTAAGAACTAGCGATTGCTTGAAGAGACACAATACATGTGGCTAGCTGTTTCATGAGGGCGAGTTCAATACGATCATATGTTCTGATCATTAAAGCCCTTCCACATCCTAATGCTAACTAGTGGCTTGTCTCAAGATTTCTGCTTGAAAAGCACTTGATAAGCCAGTTATCTACATTAGAGCCCTGCTTCATAGCAATAGTGTGTGTGCACCATCATTGTGCCTGCACAGTGATAGAAATAAAACCCTGGCGCCTCTTTGGGTGCATAGCTTCCACATGCGTTTTCGAATAGATTTGTATCCATAAAATTACTATTTGACTTTAATTTACTTGTAATTTTCACTTTAGAGGTATCAGCTTTTTCTTATTTAAAATTTTCTACTACTCTTATATTTTTCTCTTTTCGCATCTTCTTTTTAACATTTCGTCAAAAGTTAAAACATGACACATTTAATCAATAATAATTCTGCTTACGAAGTAAGTATTTTCACTGCAAAATAAGAACATTCTTTATTTTATTGTTAATTTATGAATAACTTGCTTATTAAAAATTATCAACAATCCAACAGCTTCTCACCGATAGAGTATCAGCAATGTGAAAAATAGGATCCAAAAAGTAAATCTATGTCCACCATAAAAAGGTATCCACTCAGGAAGTGTAGTATCTATAAGTGGGAAATAGAGCATATCCACTACCTTTCCATGGAAAAAGGGAGCCATAAGGATGGTCACTAGGGAGGTAGCACATTATTCATATACTGTGATCAGCACTCACAGAATACCGAGTCAATGATATTCCCACAGCAAAATCAGCTATTGAGATGTAAGTATCTTTGACCTGTATATAGTATCCCATAACCAATACCTATTCACATGGCTACCATTCTAAATAAGGTTAAGACTGTTTTCCGTACTTTTCCTGGGATACATCTTTGCTGCCTTCTGAGTTTTCGACAAAAGCGAATATGAAACCAATCAAATACACTTTTATAGATTGGTCAAACGTAAAATGAGTGTATATATCTTACTGCCTGATCGGCAATTAATATCAATAGAATGATAAGGCATGTGCATAACTTCATAGGGTATAACTTGTCTTTTATGGGCAAAGATACGAAAAATTAATGATTATTTTCTAATGATAATGATTAATATTCATTATTAAAATTCGGCAGTTCCTGAGGGAAGACATAGCGCTTTGAGGAGATCTACGATGTAGAAAATATGTTAAACGCCATTGGTAATCATTGGGTTTTCTGCTGAGAGTTGCATAATATATCTGTATTTGGTCAAACACCTCTTGGGTGATAGCCACCTGTAGGCCTGTACACTCTACTACAAGAAAAATACTCCCCATCAGACGGTAATCTATAATCATACCCTTGGTTAAGGGATTGATATAGATACCTCTCTACGCTCATAACGAGGATTGAGATGAGTGCTTCTCCTTGAGTAGAAAAGGTGCTAGTATGTTTGTCTGAACCCAATTTCCTCAGTGTAGAGTACCACAAATCGAATAATATCGAAAATATATCGTTTATTTTCTCTACTTACTGAACCAGAAATTCGTATGCGGAAATTCAATGTTTGCATGGGGCAAATATACAAAAATAGTACAAACCTGCATGAACGAAGCAGATTTGTGGCTGAAAGAGTCTTCCAGGGTCATATAGCCCCATCTACGGACTTGGCAGGAGAAGAACCTTTTTATTGACCCAATCAGCAACCATATATAGAACAAGAGGTACTACAAGAAGGAGGATGAGCTTTCAACCAACAGATCGTCTATGGAAAAGATGACTGCTGTAGATACCATTATCCGCATGCTGATGATGCGGCGATGGCTGCCAGAAGGGTCATGATCGCCGGGTGAAGCTCAGGATCTGAGTCGCACCATCTCCCAGCTACCCCCATATGAAAAACCCACAACAACTATCCCCCACAAAAAAAAAACCACAACCAAACCAAAAAAAAAAACCAAACAAAAACCAAAACCCCAAAAAACACCAAACACCAACCAACCCCACAAACAACAACACCAACACAAAACAAACAAACCAAAAAAAACCACCAAAACAAAAACACTTACCCATATAGAACAAAACATAGGTATCAAACAAAAGATTTCAGATGTATGTTGAGATCCGACAGAATGCAACTTGAGCAGTGTGCCAAGGCGCTGCAGATTACTCGCACTTCAATGAGAATCAAAAGATAGTCCTGTTGCTATGATCACGGAGAGAAACTTATATAGGTATTTCCAAGAATCTATTTATTTTGCCACTACGTCACCAGTGTAAGGAGAGAGAACGAACTGCTCGAATGAGTTGGAGTCCAATCCTTATTTTCTCAAGGGATTGTCGCTTAAGCCGTTGCCAGTATCAAAGAAAATTAAGCTTCTATGTGGAGACTGTCCAAGAATGCTGATCTCAAAAGTAAGTAGAGAAGTGAGTCTCCATATCCTATTATGATATGCCAAAAGGAAATGATCTACTGTGACAATTAGTTAGGCTTGAGAATGTAAATAAAGAGTTGAACACACAATGAGTATTCACTGGAGTCTATTGATGAGGCACTCACTCCTGCTACCTTATTGAAGGCCTTTGTACCACCTCACTGGTGGGGAGACTGTTTTGTCCTTAGTAAGCGTTGATGCTCCTGTTTCTGTGCTGGTAGCCCCTAATTGGTCTGTGATGTTGGCCAGAGTGCATCTTCATGCCCTTTCTGGATGCCATATAGGTTACCAAGGAACTCACTGCAGCAAAGGATTCTGAGCCAAACCTACAAGCGATCACCTTCATTAGGGTTTCTACGCAGAAGGATTTTCCAGAATTCAGTAGGGCTGTTTTCACCACTAGGATGAAAGCTTGGTTAGCCCTCCTAATCACCGTTCCTATAGCCAAAGGAATCTCTGTGCACAAAATGGAAGATGTCTTCTTTTATATAGGCTTGTCGTCAGCTTTCATAGCAGTACCTTCCTTAGCTGCATAGGCATGCAATAGCTGCCTCTGCAGAAAGTCATTCCTGTGGCAATCACTCACCGCATCTGTTCTGTTCATCACCCTTTGTTATGCGTCACCACCGCTCTGTATACATCCGCATTGGCCACCGCTATTGCACGAGAGTGAGAATCGGTAGCAAAAGACCCTGCTTTCTCATATCATTGAAGGACATCCCACTCACTGGCGCTGAGACCTTCTGCTGACTAGCACTGTAGTAGTTCGAGAGAATGCTCATGAGCACCTCCAAAACCCATGAAAAGTGAAATGTAGCCTCTTGCTCAATAGTCTGGACATTTTCTCCAAGCGAGGAATTGATAAAGTTAGCTCCCATCGCATCGCCTGTAGGGAAGGTGACAAAGACTTGATATCATGCTCCAAAATCTATCCTCCTTGAGGATGTGGAAGATATTTACTCCCCTCTTACGCATATTCTCAGCGGCCAATTTCTTGTGTTTGTTCATACAACAAAATCTATAGTGCTAAGAACTGGAATAGCTCTGCTTGTCTCCTTCGAAGAACAAATGGATATGCCTACCTCATACTTCAGCCTGACGAAGAATCCTCCCTGTTCTGACCAGAATTTGGCAACTTTTCACAGCTGCACAGAACCTCCTCCAATACCATAGGTACTGTATAGTATCTTCATCAATAACAAGAAAATTAGGGGCTACGAAAACTAGCACTATAACCCTGTATTCTCTGCTTGAAGTCATCATAGCAACTTCTGTAGATTCTCGTCTCTAAGGTCATAGGAGTAAGGGCCTCTGCCACCTGGTACGGATCGCTAAGATATTGTTGGCATATCCGTGGCGTTTTTTCTTCTTTAGTGGTTTGGCAGCAATCATACTTTTCTGCGTTTCTTAAGGTATTCTGTAGCAAATTGTATCATTACCTCTCTATATTTGGCTACATACAGAGCCAAAACTCATTGCTTTGTATGGACTTCATTCTACAATCCTCCATAGGGCTGTACATTCCCTTGAATGAATATCCCCCTCCTCAAGCTTCTACCTGTGCCCTTATTTAACCAGTGTGGGTGTGGAATGGTGTTTTTGTTTTTTTTTTTCTACAAATCTTCATTTGCTTTGAAATTAACCAAAGTAGTATTCGCTTCCAGGGTTCTACCTTGAGGTTGCCAGCAGTCAGCGCCTTCTTCCTTCAGAATAATACTCATCAGCCAAGCCCTAAGCCATGTCCAAACTCATGTACAAAATTCACCATGTTGTCTGATATTCAGATTGATTACATTATGAAAGCTCCTCCTCCATATTCTTTGGTATTAACCACTACAAAGTTGGTCATAAGGCACTGCCTTGCTTCGTCAGCAGCCTTGAACAAGGATGGGCAAGTGAGAGTATCTGTACCGGGCGAATAAAATAAAGAATCAAATAACGTATTCTTATAAGTAGTAGGACTCCCTCATATCCTATTTCACTCTCCTAGAAAATTAAAGATAGCTTGAATATTAAGTCCTTTGTGTTTGTTATAAGGTTGCAAAAAGTAGTCAAAGCCTCTTGACGTGACGACAAACTTGTCCATTTGCTCTTGAGTATACCCTTCGGGGATCACAGCTATATCCACCTTCTTCCATAACGGGAACCATTCACCAAAATGGGTCCTGATAGGATGTTTCTGGAGCTTCCTTGACGCAGCTTCACGGTATTAGGAACAACCTTAGTGGTAAAATCTTTTGAAATTTCCTTCCGCCGTCAACTTCTCAAGGTGCCTCTACTAATTTGTGGAAAGGTGTTTGTGGTATTTCCAAAACTCAGTCTTAAGTAGCATCAGTCCATGCTACCTCTTCCGTGAGGTAACAATCCCATGGAAAGAGCGCTTTTCAGGCCTATTTCCAATGCTTGGCCTCTGTACTCGCTTGGTTGGGATGTATCAGGTGGTGAACACAAAAGGGTTCTTTCTTCATTCCCCAAGAGAAGCATAGTTTGTCTTGATTTTCCATGAAATTAAAGGTCAATCATAGTGCCTCCTTGAGTGAAGTAAGCATCATAGCTTTGAGCCTGTACCAGCACTGTCGATGGTAGCTTCAAGTTATCATTTTTCATTTTTTTAATAAGATTAATTGTTGCTTAAAAATACCTTTTTTTTTTGAAATAATAAATAACACCACCTATTACATCAAATGGTCTTTTATTATTTTATAGATATGTATTTTTTATAGAATAAAGTAATTATTTTCTCATAATGGTAAAAAATCACTTAAATCATACTGTTTATTTTGCGATAAAGTGTTCTTCCATTTCCAGCCGCCAGCAGCCTCTCGGCGCTTACCTTATGTCTCTCTAAAAATTTTGGATAAACTCTAATTCCCTTATCTTGCAATGAGATAGGTTCTTGAATTTCTTCAGCAAATCAAAGGTATTCAGTACTTTTGAGGAAACGATCGTTTCTCTGGAGAGAGAGCATCACTGCTTGGTTCATTCTCCTCCGAAGAATAGTAACTGGCGAGAACCATATATTTTATGTATTAAATTTTATTTCTCCTGTACTTTGGGGGTGCTTCCTTCTTGAATGAGCTTAAAAGTTGGCTGTTTGAGATCATTACAGTCTTATATCAGAGAACCTTATGAGGGCTTTCCCTCTAGAGGTAAGTCGGTTTCTCCATAACCTGTACTGATAAGCTGGCAGTGGCCCCTCTTGAGGTAAATGTAAGCAAGGTCTCAGCTGGCTCTCTTTAGGTTCTACCACGGAGATTTGCTCCGCTATATTCCTTAACATGTTCTGACCGCGATAACACAAAAGCTCCTACAGCTCCCTCAGAGAGTTGTAGGGTGGAAGCATGTTCTGAGCAAATCAGGCCAGTTCCTGAATAACAGATGGACCTCCTCCGCTTTCTATCCTCAGTGGCGGCGGAACATATCTCACCGGCGGGCCCTGTAAATCTTCCTAAACCCTTCTTGGGGCCTCTGACTGACATTGGCGCGTCATCGTGCACGAGGGTGGGTCACTCAGAATAAACTCACCATTTCCGGGCTCTTGAGGCTAAACCACCAGGCGCTGAAGAGGAAGTTCGCCTCACTTCATCCGAAAATAGTTCCTCCATTCTTCTTCAAAATACCCCTTTATATCCTCCTTCCCGCTGGGTAGCTCCCTGCCTTGATCAGGAGGCTGCGATCAATAGTCCCTGAATAGCTACAGTTAGTTGCATTATATTTGCCATGTTTACTGGCTCGATAAGGGTGTAACAGTACGGGCGGCTTCCTTCTATCTCACTGATAAAGTACTGAAACATCAGTGCAATTCTCGATGGCACCATGCCAGTTCAGCAAAATTGATGCCTGCTTGACGTTGTTTTGTAGATTGAATGTCCATGTGATGGTTTCCTTTAAATAAAAAACATTTGATCTTCATCAATTATACATTTGATTTTTTACCAACAAATATATTTCTCTTGCTTATGACTGCACCAACAATAGTACAGTGTATTAAGCTTTGGAAAGTACGCTAACAAACGAAAAATCCTCTTGGACCGAGTCTATTCAGGCTATTGACCTGAGATGGCCGTATCCTCAGGCTTATGAGAAAGGTGTGCTGGAAGTTTCAGTGTAGAAATTAAAATTATTTACCCTCACCATGGAGAATTAAACTTCCTGATCAATACAGTATTTGTGCAACGAGGATATGGAGCAGCTACGAACTAATAACTCCTGGGGCCTCTTCTGTGAATCTTTCCTTGGAATAACCGTACTGCATCTCCCCAAGGAGCTATATCAGCTCCTCTAGAGGTGAATGAAGAATTTACTCTGGTAGAAAAGCAACAACTACTTATAGCACTGGAACATTTGCAAGACTTCCGCTCTAAGGAAGACATATAGAAGGATTTTCTGCTTCATGTCTCAATATGAGTCTCTCTTACAGCAGGTGAGTGCTTGATGAAGAACGTTCAGTCCATACGTAGCCATTATGGAGCCTCTCGACCAAATAAGAGGCGTGTGGATAAACCACTTTGAACAAGGCTAATTTCTGCCTTGAAAATTGGATATTACAGGAAAAAGAGTACCTTGGCCCAACCATTGAATTACTTTCTCTTTACCTTGGAAGAAACACGGTCAACGGCGTAAACTTGGATTCATCAGCACGGGAGATGGGCGGCCAGAAATCAACACCTTGAACTCCAAAGCTGCCATGCGCGATGCAACAAATCGTCATTCTTCATTGAAAAAATGAATTGGAAAATAAAGACAGTGTAATAACAGTAGTAGATATTTTAGCGACTTTAATATTTGGCGCTGGTGCGAATCGCACAGCGCTCTGTTAACGGCTATGCGCGGTGACAGACAGGTTAATGGGCGTGATCATTAAAAAATGTCTCCCTTCTTTTAGTTTTCAGTATTTTCAGCCAATTGAAGTTCATGATAGGCGCTGAATATCACCATTAACGTGCCCAAATCATAGAGTCAATGTCACGGTGATGTTACGCCTTGTGCGTCGTTATAGGTACGTATTTGTACTTCTATCTCCACTGGATATGGCGACGTGCAGAATCTGCTTCCATCTTCTTGTAGTTCCATCTCGGGCAGTAGCCATTACCTTCAGTACCTTGTCTAGGATTTCTGTGGGACTTCTCATCCTGACAACACTTGTCCGGGAATGTGCTGCAATTGGATAGCAGATAGGTAGTGATGACAGATTGCCTCTGGGCCAGTGGAAGTGGGTACGGATAATCTTGACCTCCTATTCAACTCTACATCAGACCTTCTGCTTCAGGCAGTACTATCCTGTTTGCAGCTGAGTATGTACACGTCTGTTTTCTGTTGTAACAGTTGTACTCATTGCTAAACCCAGGCATTCTGTTGACTTTAGAATAGTCTCCCTTAGACCACCAGAAATTTTCCTCATTCATATCATTTCTGACATCATCCCTTGTCTGACAGTATTTTGCTATACATACGTGCAGGTCTTATGAATCGAGCTGTCCTCATTCTGCACGAATTTCCATCACGCATTCTTACTATCTTCAGGGTCTTTTGGAATCGTGAGAACTTGATTCCTCCTCCAATTGTTGGGCCTACTGACATCCAGCCGCAAACGTGCCATTTCGGTCATCTCAGGATCTATATTTTCCTTGATAATCTCCTCTCTAGCGGTATTCCCCATTACGTAATACTCTGACGCATCGCAGTTGTGGGCCATACTACATGGTGAACATTTCCTCAGCTGCATTCAGCGATGATATTGAGTTGGATAATCAGGTCTGAAACCTCGTCAAATCGTTTGCTTTACAATATCTAAGCTAACACTTTTCTGTTACCAGTGCAAAATAGCTTTTTTTGAATTTTTTGAGTTTTAATTTTGGGTTTTCGAATAAACACTGCTTGTAAAATCCTTATAAAATGAGACCTTTAAAAATAAGGGAACAGAAGAATTAATTTGATTTAGGTAAGAGTGACTATAATTTGATTTTATAGAGTGAAGATTAAACTAAAAATGATAGGAAAAATGATATTATCTTTATTTAATTGTTGGCAGCAAAGCGATAAATGATAACAAATGACAATAAAAGATACTTCTAAATATCTTTTGTCTAATCAAATATATCCTTCCTTTAAAAACAAGAAAATATTTTCCTTTTTATAATTTTATTTTATCATTTTCTAGCAAAAGTTTATTCGGGGCCAGACCTTTCTCTTGAAATCATAAGATAATAACACCACCTACTTGCAGCAGACAAAGGCCTTTGTTACACTTTGAAATCGTGGGTTTCTTTTTAATGTATCAGGAGTACAAGTTGTCTTAATCTCAAAGAAAATCTATATTTTAGTGTAACTGAGCATCATCTGTATTTTCTTGGGAAAGTGCTTGACAGTAGAAGGATGTGCCTCTTGGGAGGGTATATGCCAGCGAAGTGTACACTGCCAATTTTCCATTGCCTGCACTGCTCTATATTCATAGTAGAGGCTATGCCTTTCTTCATTGAAAAAAGGTATCTGCAGTCGACTCCTCCTGCTGCACTATGGTATCATGGAACCGTTTTCACACCTACATAGCGGCAAAGAGGTAATCCTCCCAATAGGAGTGGCATAAATAACCGAGGCAATGGCTGAAACCAGGCGCTTTGGGCCTTGCCATTCGCCGAAAATCTTGTAGCAGAAACCATGCCAATACAGAAGAAAATTACAAGAGACAACACAATCCTAGAAAAGAAAGCACTCTATGGAGAAAGAACAAAGTGGAAGAAAATACTGAGGTAATTCACCAGCCTACTCCCGATATGCCCAAAGTAACTGCACTAATAATAAAAGAGACCGACAAAAGAAGATAGTGGCGGTATTTTTTTCATCAAATGCCGAAAAAGGCTCCAAAAGAAGGTTTTATGAGTTTCACCTCTTGCCTTTAAGAATCATTTTCTTTCTCTTCAATCCTTTTCTTAAGCAGATACCATAGGACAGGTAAAGTAGTATGAGGGCGTACTACTTCAATTATTTAAGAGCAAACAGAAAGGGAATAATCTATCATGTGATTACTACTATACCCATAATATACAGCCAATCCATAGGACCCTGCTATAACATATGTCAGCTCTACCATTTCTTGCTTGAGGGAAGTTGTCTTGAAGGAGAGATTCTCCCAAATTAGGCTTTATTTTCTTTCATCTCGGTTTCTCCTGTAGTAATGCCAGCACCAGAACACTACCCAAAATGATGAACTTTTTAAAGTGTGACAGCAAGAAATTATACCTTGTTTACTAAGGCAATAAGTAAATGATTCTCAGTCATCTGTTTGAAATATTTAATCTTTTAGAGGCACCCTACTTTCTTTTCTCATCTTCACCATCTCGATGGGTATACCACAGGTAATTTGAAATCTTTTGAGGATATCCTCCTGAATTCTCTGCTCCCTTCCTGTTCCAGTGTCCATCATGCCTGGAATAAGCCATCGGAGAAGTGCACTACTTCAATGCCTACATGCTCTGAGGGGCTCTGCCATGTGAATACATCAGTGGGGTCTAATCATCGGGAATGCCCTAAATTGGCGTATGTGACGGAAGTTCCTTAGCGGCATTGTTCTCTATCTTGAAAAGAGCCGCCTAAACTGATATTGTATGACACAATTCATGATCGACAGTTTTATCATCTTTAATTCATTCAGGGCAAGGCTTCTCGAAGAAAGTCATTTCCCTTAATGATGTATAATACTGGGGCTGCGGTGGTTCCGCCAAGAATGGTGAGCAAGGCAGCATTGCCAGTCATTGTCATCGGTGTCCCTCTACCCGATCATATCCACTTACTGTAGAGTGCTTCCATAATGTCTGATGCATGACTTCTTCTCTCTTGTGGATCAATTGAGCCATCTCAGCTTACATTGGGTTTTTGATTTTCGGTCATCAACTTCCGCATTTGTTTAGTAACTGAGATTCAACATTTTTTGGTGCTCGTGTATTTTCCGTAATATAACATTCGAGTAATAGGTAATAATTCTTGCGATGAGGATGGTTGTCTACGCAAAAGGTAAATTACTCACACTATCATAGACTTGCCCTACTGGTGACAGCGCCTATTCATTTCTCTCTTACTAAAAAACGTGCCAGTTTTGCGGGCTTATATCTTTACAGCGTTTTGATAGATGCAATTCTCCTTCGGTTGAAGACAATCAATTAATCAATGAAATCCGTCTGAAGCACTGGCTGGATTGCGCGATTGAAGAATATTTTCTGGAAAAGCTCCCAATATACCCTCATGAGCTGTAGCGGAGGCCTCCTACCTGATACGTGGACGATGGGATGGTGTTTTTTCAAGCGACCCCAGGCAGGTCCTACTCAAGAGCAGCTCCAAAGGGTGGCGCAAGCTTGTTCGCTGGGAAACCCCTAAGCGTGTTGCTCTAATCTTTGGCTGGAAATAATATCCTATGGGCTTCACATTCACTTTGTGTAATTTTATCTGGCAATAAGAAGCTGTGGTTAAGCTCTCCTCTCATGATGCGTGTACTGCCTTTGTAATTGCAGGCTCACTGGGAAGTAGCCGAGATGGGAATTCATCTCCTTTACTCAGGAAAGACTCCTCGATTTCAGGCTGTCATTGCTACAGGGGTGTAAATACTGCCCACTTCATTGAATATTATTTCGCAGGAAGCCCTCCTTATATTCTTGCAAACTATCACCGTTGGGAATTCTTAGCAGGGGACCCTAAGGGCTACTCCAGGCGAAGACATCCCCAGGTACTTCAGTTGGGTTGTCACCAGTGTCTCCAAACTTTTTGTCCCAAAGTTGCGTTTTCTTTCTTTGGGGCACTGCCCTTATCACACACTCTTGGGTCATAAAGTACATCAACAACTATGATTATATGAGCAGTATATCTCTGAAGCATGTCCCTCTTGAGAAAATGGTTTCTCTTGCTCGAGGGCAAAATATACCCTCCTATTGCTACTCCTTTTCTGCTGGAGGTATGATGACCTTACTATATATTAGCGGGAAAAGGGTGTGAACTTCTGCAATGTGTTTGACAGCTCTAAGGAAGTTCTGAAACTATTTCCTTTTGGACAAGAGCCCAGTACCATCGCTCACCGATTATGCCGATGGAGTGGATACCTTAAACTTTCTTAAATGAGTGTTAATTAATTTGCACTGCTGACACTTTCGTCCTACTTTTGCAACGTTTTTTTTGAAACCAATGTGTTTATTACTTGAATGCTCTTTGTACTTTATTTCCCAATTCAACTAATTATAATTAAGTAAAATGCAACAACATGAAAACTTATAATTTTTAATTGCGGGACCTTCTATTCTTCCCTTCTGTTTTGACCTCACAGGCCCTATGTTAGATTGGGCATCCTGGGCTCTAATCTTGGAATGTCCATCACAGCAAGAGTTTATCGCGATCATGGAAAGGAAGCCAGAGCCTTGGAACTCTCGGGTCTTACTGGTGAGATATCAAACATATTTCTCAACGTTGGAGCGAGCCTACACATTTCGCTGACACCTGAACCCTGTGAACGAAAAGGGCCTCCTTCGATGCTGGTACTTGGTCTCGGCTCTTACCGAGGGCTCAGTTTGTGGGCTATGGTGGGCGCTTCTCGTGAACGGATACCGAAATATCCCATTGTTAACTACCTCAAGATGCTGATTACCTCCATGCCTGTAATACTATATATGGTGCCAGATATACACTATCCTGAAGTAGAAGTTGCCAGTAGCTGATATGAGCTCAGATGGCACAGAGAATGCCCTATGAATAAGTTTGCACTAATCTATGCGGGCGCTCAGAAGGAATATAGGAACTGCAGGGGTTACATGATTATCATGAAGATATTTTAGGAAAAGTAAGTCATAAGATTCTACTCATCTGACCATTGTATCGAAACGAAAGTACTGTTAGCCCTCCTACTTTCGCCGTATATACCTTTGTAACCCACCATACAGTGGATCAAAACAAGGAGGAATCAAAAGGTGTGAGGAAGGCAAAAAGCTGTATCACTATGATAGACGACCCTCTCTTCCGAGGCTATGCTGATACTAAGGGCGCTCAAGGATGAATGTAGTTCAACCTTTGTGGATGGAAACACTGCTGACCAATTCAAATGCTCTTTGGACAGAAAGCTGGCATCAGTGTGGTATCAAAGGTCATCGAGGTGTAGGAGGCTGCACCAGTGCCTCTATCTACAATGCTGTACTGCCTAGAAAGCGTACAGCTGCTAGTGTATCGTAAACATTTTGAGAGCTGTATAAATATTGCTTGTGAAACATATTAGCTGATGAGTGGTGACTAGCCTGAAGCTGTAAAACCCTAGAAGAAGCTGGTTTTGAAATGTGATTACGATAAAAGTTGCTCGAAGATCGATTAGCTGAACACTCATCAACAAGAGAGGATAGGAAATCACTTTTGAGTACGCTCCAGCTACAGGCCAAGAAGGATCTTACGACACTTTGTGCTTCTGAAAGCTCATCGGACGTGGAGGTGTGAGGTATGGATAATGTAGAGTTCGATATGCTTACTAAAGAGAAAGGAATCAAAGGTTATCATTACCCCCAATGCTTCCTCGCGTTTCAGTGACAGAACTGAGCTTTTGTCTCTTTTCTCGCGTTCGTTTCTCATGGTGCCAATCGTAATATGCCCTTAGAAGGAGACACTCAGCTGCCCAACTGAGACTATGCCAAGGTCAAGAACTCAAAGGGAAGACATGTGGGTATCATGAGTTTTAGGACGTATCGGAAAAGCTGTTGCAGCTATGGCTCTTTCCTTGAAGAATGAAGGTAATGCACTTGATCACTCACCACGAGGAGGCGGTGTACGCTCTCTGTCTGTGCAGGCGTACGTGGATTTACTCTGCAGACTATAGGTAGGAGAACTACTCAAGCCAGTCCGATTTTATCACCCACCACCTACCTGCACGACAGGGAGGCCTGTGATTGAGGAGAAAAGTTCCAACTGATGAAGGATGGTGGAGGATCATGGCAACGTAGCCAGAGGTGGTGTAGTGGACAGGAGGCTTGCTCTTGTGCCTTGGAGCACTGAGAAGGTTGCCTTTGCAGGGCTTGGATGTCTTCCAGAGTGAAACCAATCCCTTCGACATCGTATGCTGATGCATCCGCATCTCCCTGACTCATATGGGAGCAGCCACTACCGGGCACAAAGACCGTATGCAGAGCTGGCACAGCAGATTATTCAGATCGGAAAATAATCCATAATATAAGGAACTGTCCAAAAGTCTTTCTTTTAGTGATTGGGCAAAATAAAATCTGCCTACTATAAAAACAACTGAATTGACAAGAAGGTGTAAAATATTTCAACCAAAATTTATCTGTCGTCAAATGCAGTGTTTCTTTCGACTTTTTGGACAGTACTTTCTACGACTTTCATCTTTTCTTTTCCTTCTATGGGAGTATTGTCTAAAATCTGTTATGTTTTCTGCTTGTTGCGCCTTACAGCAAGCTCTGTATAGTACACAAGTGAAGTGGTTCTATAACGAAAAGAATCCAACAAGACACAAAACAAAAGTAGTGTGGAAAATATATGATGCCACATAAAACAACAAAACAATCAGGTTTAAAGAAAGCCAATAATAAACTGGCATATGTATATGACTACTGCATATGAGTCAATCATATTATGATGTATGTGATTCCTACCTCAGCAGGACTTCTATGCTTTAGATACGAATAGAGACACGCATAGTATCCCACAAAAGGAATAAATAGAGATAATAAATATGAGGACAAACTTGTGTAATACTTTACATTGGCTAAAAGGAATCCTCTACCGATAGGTTCAGCGCAAGTACGAGACCCTATATTAAGCCCTATCAGAGAGACCTGTAACATCGCATGAAGATACCTTTGCTCTTATTGGCCAGATATGTGTAACGCGGAGAAAGAGCAACAAACAACCAATGCAGCTTAGAAAGTATACGAAAATCAGCAATCCTTTGTCTGACAGATAAAGGAAGAAAGCTGCATCTCATCGATTCCTAACGCGACGCAGAGACCATTAATCATCTATGAGTTTGAAAGCTGTTAACTATGGAGATAATAATAAAGCCCCTAAAGCATAGGAAAACCACAGGGAAGTTCATAGATTCCTACGCATTGAAAGAATTGTCAAAGCCCAGCTCACTGCTATCCATCATATAAATGCCCTATGCTCTAGCTATGAAACGCGACACGAGTCATCAACTTTACAGTGTCTCTCATATAAATAATATCAAGGGTCCTACTGCGAAAGAAAGTCCTGTCTATGTCATGTAGCATGACTGTAGTAGTACAAACTACAGACAATGCTAGCTGAAAAAGCCCTCCCCACTTAGTTTGAGTTCGCTCCTTATGAGAACTTCTCTGGTTAGGATTGTCCATAAGATTCTGAGTGCAATGATGAGATAATACGTGGTATAATCAAAATGGGACTACGAATGATTGCATTGCAATCAATAATGACAATAAGTTCAAACGCAGGTGCTATACAGATGCTAGTTACTTGCTTCATTTCACCGCCAGATAAGATTATTACCAGAATTTTGAAAATGTTTTTACTGACATTACTGTAACATATTGATTTTTAGATACTTATCATCATGTTTTGATGATTTTTCTTTCATATAAAATTCCGTAATTTCAGTGCGTTTTCGGAACATGAAATGTACAATGAATAAGTACGATGTTAGCAGTATTAGGTGGCGGTCCTGGAGGATGTGTTGCTGCTATCCGTGCCTCTCAGTTAGGCTTCAACTGGCAGATTAACCCGAGAAAATCTCTCGGTGGGTGTGCCTCAACTGATATCCTTAAGCTCTCTTGATCCAGCTCAGATGTTCAGATACCTCAAACATGCTGATAGCTATGGTATCAAGGTAAGACAAAGGTTTTGATAAGTTTCTCTGCTATCGTCAAAACGTAGCCACGCGATGTAGCAGGAACTATGAGACAAAGGGGTTCAGTTCCTTGTGAAAAAGAATAAAATTAGGGTGATCAATGGCTGTGTGCTCTAAAGCATGAGTAAAAAGTAGAAGTAAAAAGCCGCTGATGTGCATGAGAGACTTCCATAGAAATACAGCGCTGAAACCATATCATCATCTTGCCAGCTGGAGCTCATCTCGTGAGTTACCAGCACTTCCTCGAGATGGTAAAATCATTGGCTACCGCCAAGCTCACTCTCCACGCAGCCTAAAAGGTGATTAACAGCGTGGTTGTGGTGCCATGGGTGTCGTTTGCTTACTTCTATCACTCTATGGGTACTGAAGTGACTGTGGTTGAGTTCGTGCCATGCCTAAATATTGTCCCTAGCAGAGGATGAAGAAATTTCCAAACAACTTGAAAGAGAGCTTCAAGAAAATGGGTATCAGTGTAATGAGAAAGCACTTCTTACAAAGTACAACTTCAAAGTAGATAGCAAAAGGAAAAGAGTAAAAGCTTGTAGCAGCTAAAGTGAAAATTCTCGAAACTGACATTCTTCTCTCTCGCAGTAGGTAGTCCACAAATGCTAGAAAATATTGGTTTTGGAAGCGGTAGGTATCAAAACTGGTCTGAGACAATTCAGAGTCAATGGAACCTACCAAACCAGTGTCACTGCAGCTGCTGCTATCCGGTGACGTGGTCACTGGGCGACTTTAGCACATGTAGCTTCTGCTGCAGGTATCCTCTGTGTAGAAAAGATCCAAAAGGCTTGCATGTAGAGGCCTATCAATTGCTGGCAATGTTCCGCATAGCTGTAGCACTGTGCTGCTGGACAATCGCTCTAACCTGTAGGGCTTACTGAAAAACAAGCTAAAGAAAAAGAGTTGTGAAATCAAAGTAGGTAAAGTTCCCACTTTTCACTGCCTCACGCATGCCAATGGCAGGACTACTGAAGGAGTTCATGCAGTAATCTTTTGATGCCAAATACTGGCAGATGAGCGGCTGCCGCATGATCGGCGCCGGTGTTACCGATGCGATTGCCGAAGCTGCGGTGGCTCGCAAGCTCGAAACTACCGCTCACGAAATCCTCAAAGCAGTACACCCTCACCCTACCGCCCGAGGCAGAAGGGTATTAAAGAGGCTGTGGCAGCTGCTTGTGGAGAAGCTTGTGATATTTAATTATTATAGTTTTTAATAGATCAATTGCTGCCAGCATGATGTAGGGGCGAATGCGTTCGCTCCTACATTGCTTATAAAATGTCGGTCGTCGGTGATTTCTTTTCACTTTTCACTCCCACTATTACCCCCTAAAAGAGATGGAGTGTTAGACGGACAGCGGCAGCTAAAGAATTACAAGAGGACATTGCCAAAGTTGCTTATCTCAAAGAAAAGTCTGGGCTCCTCATGGTGGCTGCAGTGAGTCAGTCAAAATGGCGCTAGTATGACCTGTATAAACAACAAAGTTACCGCTTGCGGAAGCGCGTGAGTTTTGCCTCTTCTGTGGTAAACCTCCTGAAAGTGTAACCCAAGAGAATCAAATTGGAGAAATCCAAAAACTCCAACCAAGTCACCACCATAGACGGCTACTGTCAGTACAACTGCCTCCTACCTAAGCATGTCAAAGGAACAAGTGCTCTGTGCAATCAACCCAACAAAGGATGCGAGATGGTTTCACCCAACCAACTTTGGGCGCATGGCCTTGGGCTTGGAGGCTTTCATCCTGCCACTCCCTATGGTATCTTGGAGCTTCTCCTCTCAGTGCGTGATTTCCTACGGATGGAGATAATGTCGTAGTTATCGGTCGGCTGAGATATTGTAGGTCGTCCGTATCAGTATCCTTCTCTCCCAAAACCGGAATGCCGCGTTACCCTCACCCTTAGCCGCTCTGAGATCTGGCTTGCTCTTACTCAGAAAAGCGAACATCATCACGCTGCCTTAGGAAGCCCTAACTTCCTCAAAGGCTGAAATGATCAAAGGAAGGAGCAGTGCAGTATCGATGTGGGTATCCTCCGGTGAGCGAATCCCTCCTCTGAGAAAGGTTTCCGTATTGTGAGATGCAGATTTCGAAAAGTAGCAAAGGAAAGCCAGCTACATCACCCGTGACCCTAGAGGTGTAGGCCCTATGACTATCCCTTTATGCTGATGATACTCTCAACGCCACTGTAAAAGAACGCATAAAATACAATAGCTGATGACGATAAATACGCATTACTATTTTCGAATTTGAAAGCTGGTCATGCCCACTCTATGGCTATGATGGCAAGTGTAAGAATATTCACGGACATAGCTATAAACTCTGGGTAGCAGTCTGTCGGCAGTCCCACCGCAGAGATAGTTCTCATGTCAAAATGGAGATGGTTGTGACTTCGGTGATATCAAGGGAGATTGTCAATGAGCATATTATCGAAAGGGCGGATCCACACTATCTTCTCAGTAGAATGGTCCTCACCGCGCGCGCCGACTTCGAGGAGAAGGACTCACGCATCGTGCTGCTTCCTACCAGCCTACGAGCGAGATGTTGGTGCCGATTTTGCCCCAACGCCTGCAGCAACGTTTGCCACGAAGAATATCTCCCTCTACAGCCTCACGCTTGCAGAGCAAACTGAAAGCTCTTTTGCTGAATGGTTCGCTTCTGATAATCAATATTATAATTCATTGTTTTACATGTTATTAGCGCTGTTAATATTGGCAGATTCCTGGCATTCCTTTGCCGCAATCGTAGAAAGGACGGCAAAAGTGCATCTGTCTTGGACAATTGCCGCATAAGCCGTATCGTGCGGCTGGAGACTCCTGTGAGGTTTTCGGTCCTATAAGGAACCAGTACATGCTTTTGGAAAATTACAAAGATAGTAGTGGTTTCTGTGAGTCCTCAGCAGAGCCTGCAAATTATCGCTGAGATGCTGCAAAGACTTTTCCTGCCAGCCTTTGTCATTGTAATCGCGATACGCTGCGAGTCACACATCACTCTAGCAAATGGGTACTGACTTATGCATGCCAGCATGCTGTAGCCGCACTATCTCTGCACCTGAGCAGAAGAAGGTGTATCATTGACTTTGGCACGCACTCACTCTTACAGGAGTTGCTGAAACGGGACAGCATGTTGCAGTATCGTGCTCCTGATGGTTACTTCCTTACAATCCTTAGTTAACAGCGCAGCACAACTACCTTATATAGAGCTAGAATGAACCCAGATCTGTTTTGGGTATGGATGCGGAGACTTGTATGCAGGTGGGCCTGATCTATGGCTGTGCAGCTATAGAGTTTGAGGGACTTATAGCGACGTATCAAAGCAAACCTGCAAAGTGATTTCTTAGTCATCTCCACCGGTGGCGTAGACTATATTCAGTAAACTAACAGATACAAATAGATGATGACATCATACAATCAAGGGATTATCCTTATTATGAGTGCCATGAAATAATTCTTAGCCTCCGCTCTCTCTAAAGGAGAGGGGCGAGGTCAAACAATCACGATTCAAGGACATTACAATTTGCCCCTATGGGTGCGATACTCCCATACTTTCTGGGCTCTAGAGTAGTCCTACACAAGCAGTGATTTCTTCTTTGGAGCTTCTTTGAGGCGCTTTACAGATTTGAATTGTGCAGGTAGAGCTTCTTGTGTCACTTAACACCTGCTCCACTGTTGCTCTAATTCAGAATGAGATAGCACTGGCACTGCGCTTCTGTCGGTGGAAAGTGATCCCAAAGCGGTGTGCCTCATTGCGTCTGAGGTGCTGAATGACCTTGAGCGTTTCGGATTTCTTATCCAAATGTGGAACAGAATCCCTGGATAGAAAATTTCTTCCAAGCGCTTAGCGATTCCTACTATACTATTTTACCTCTCAGCAAAAGTTCTGGAGATTTTCAGAGCTGCCCTAACTGCCCTTTTCCTCCATCGACCATATCAGCCTGGCGGTGGTTCGTCTTCGTCCAATAGCCTGCGGTAACGGCGATAAACCACCTCCTCCCATCGAGCCGTCGTAGGCCCCTCTACTGTTTTTGATAGCGCAGTGGCGATGAGTCGCCTTACTAGGCTTGGCGTTCTTGGACTACACAGCAGCTACAGGATTGGTGCACCTTGTATGTGGAGTTATCAAAACACTCTATATGAGCAGGAGGTTCAGAGGCTGAGGTCTCCTTGCATCTGAGTTAGTGGGCAGTGTGGTGTCGCTCCAGGATCAGTAATTTTTACTTGTTTGAGACTTCCTCCCTGACGATGAGGCTTGTGCATTGCGTTCAGAGAGTTGTAAGAGTTGAAACTTCTCCCCTGCCTGGGGAGTCGTGCGGCGTTTCGTGCAAACTCCATTGTGAGAGGAAAGGTACAATCAGCTCCTTAGAAGCCGGGCTGAAAACGCTCCCCGAAGCTCTACAATCGCTCAATTCTACAATTCTTGCTCTATTTCCTCTAATTTTCCTTACTTCAAGGTGTGTCCTCTGACAATAGCCCCATGTGCTACCTGCAAGAAGTTGATATAGACATATTCTCCATCAGAAACGATAGAGAACGCATCTACATGTGGATCTTAGTGCTCACTATAGTCGATTAACCACCCAACACAACAACCCAAACCAACCCAACCCCCACCAAAAACAACACCCCCAAAACACAACAACCCCCCCAAACCCCACCACACACCAAACAAACCAACCCAACAAACCCATAGTCCTACAATTGCCCAGAGGTAAAGGTCCTTATAAGGTCTAAAATTTATTACTATCTTCAGAGACCTTATAAGGGCCAAGTAAGTACGCCATCCTTGAGCATCTTACGCGTAAAGAATACCGAGATAAACGCTGATTGATCTACAAATCCACGGATAGCTCTTCCCATCCTTCAGAAGAATATTATATGCGGTTTGATACTTCTTAATCAGGTTGTCCAGTAAGCTAGAGCATCATTTTTCAGTACGCTACACTGCTATGTTCTATACGGACAATTTGCTGTACCAATACCCGATGTCTTGAGACGAATCATGTTCTTTGTTGAAAGTAAGAAGAAACACGTAAGATGCCTTCCCTACATAGATAATAGTATCTGTACTATCCATCAAAATTGATAGACACCAGGATTATCGAGAGGTGTTTGTGCTGAGAGCTAATTCGGGCATCATTTAGAGGGATTGGATGGATTGATGAAGATAATAGACAGCAACGATTACTTCTTCTTTTTCCTTCTTAGATAATTGTGGCTTTCCTTGTCGTAGTTTTAGAGTGTTAATATAGCTGACCAAGGTTTCTTTTTGAGGTACAGTACAAATTATTTTTCTACACTAAAAGCACAATACTTTCTGAATTTTTAATGATAACTCAGAGAGACAACTAACTGACATTAATATATTAAAATAAACCTCCCTTTATCTTAAGAAATAGATTCGCTATGATTTTTCAACAATTTTGAGTGAGTTTTCGAAAAATATATATCTTTATGCACTGAAAAAAGCTACTTCAAAGGAATATAATGATCATACATATAGTACAGGTATTTCTACCGAAGTGACAAGACTCTCCTTCTGCCATAGTGGTAGAAGCCGCTAAGCAGACTATTGGAAGCCTATACAATCAGGAGACAAACATGCTTCTGATGCATGAAAGGTAAAAGCGCTTATTTCAATTCTAAGACCCACTTCTTCCCCTCTTCCATGAGTTTGAGTACCCTGCTGGTTCTCACCTCTCGGCTCAAATGGAGGTATTACTATAGAGAGAAGACAAGATTGTACGCCCTGTGACCTCTCGCCCTTTGGTCATAGAAGCTGCTGGAGGACTCTTTGTTCCCTCAACGATCATGATATCACCAGTGGAACTGATTGCCCCTTCTGATAGGGTTATCTTGGTCTCTCGGCATTGCTGAGGCAGTATCAATCACACACTTCTCTCTGTAGAAACACTACAAAGAGGTCTCTCCATTTTTGGTATCCTTTTTCAGTGGCGCTGAAAATCCAGCTACTGAGATCTTGGATTTCATCCTATACAAAAGCTTCCTATTCTGGGACGTATTGTGAAGAACCTTACTTTTGACAAACAGACAATAGGGAAGTACGCAGCTCTTTTTGCGGACAAACTTTACTTAGAATAAAGTTATGAATCAACTGATATTTTTGTGGATAACTATTTTTCAGAGAAAGTATCTATTTCTTAAAATATCTATATAAATTATTGATTTTTGTAGTGTTTTAACAAAATATATTCACTTAAGGAAATTCATTTTCAAAATCTCAAAAACAGAGATATATAGTTAAATAAAATACAAAAGTCCTATATTTGCACAATTTTTGTGAGTGAGATTTTGTTTCCTACTCTCAATAAAACAACACTAAACAATGAGAAAGAGAACCAAATTATTACAAGGTTTTTGCACTTTCAGGTGCTATGGTCACCACCATGCTATTGTATTCTAAGATCAATCATAAGACCTTGGGGTACCTCTTGTGTCCTCTAATGAAGCTAAAAAGCAGAGGAAGCCCTGTAGAGTATGAGATACATCTACAACCCTAGCATAGATCCTTTCTTTGAAAAGCTCAATACACTGGATCAACACAAAAACAAGCTAAATAATATTGTTCACATAGGGATTCTCATATACAAGGAGATGCCATGCCAATGAAATACGCTAACGGTTCCAATCTCCGAGTTCGGAAATGGGCTTAGGGATTATTTTTCCTTATTCGCTGATTCGTACCAATGGCGAACGTTATGTACGTTTTCATCTAATATCACTTGGGATAGCCAAAAAGAATACGAGGCAGAACAGATACCGATGCCATTGGTATTTGCAGGGAGTATTCGCTTTTGACCAATAACATTTTGTCCTAGAACTCAATGTAAAAATAAGGATTATTCTTTCAATTCCTTGCGTGTACTCACCCCTCACAACAAACATCTCTTTGAAGTGGCTACCAACAAAATGGGGGTAGCTATCAAGCCAACAGTAGTATCCTCTCACATCTCCCAAAAGATGATCCTTCACAAGGTACAAAAAGGAGAAACACTCTATGGATTATCCCGAAAATACAAAACTACTGAAAAGAAAATACAAGAGGCAAACCGCATAAAAGGAAATACTATCAGGAAAAATGCCATCCTTAAGATTCCTTCTCAAGAAAATTGTCAGCAATACTTCCACTGAGCAGTCGGTGAATCTCAACGGATTTGAAGCTCTTACCAACAAAGGCAGATACTCCTTATGGCTATACTTATAACAACTTAGAAGGGTTTGACAAGATATACCTAACCCCAATACAGAAAGTTCTTACTTTGCACTCAATGGAATTGTATTGGAAAATAACCAAAATGGAGTTATCTATCATACTATTGGTGTGAATAGGGGGCTCCTTCTCTGATTATAACGAAGTGTAACTTGTTCTTCGAACAGATACAAGCACTACAGCCAGACTTGATCATTGTTTTCCTTGGGTACCAATGAGACTTTTCGAGACTTTCTGCTAGATTATGACAAACAAGTAGAAATTTTCATTCAGCAGATACGTTCTCATTATGGAGATTGCCCTATTTTGCTCACTTCCCTCCACCTTCTTTGTTCAAAAAGAAGCTTCCTAATCCTATTGTGACAATATGCTAATATATTGATTGACAACTCTGTGATTATAGATATTCGACCTCTACAAAATATTAGGAGAGAGTGAGGCTATGTCCTCCCTTATTGCTCAGAACCTAATCGCTCATGACCGTGTACACTACACCCATGCAGGCTATGTGGAACAAAGGGAGGCATGCTCTTCGATGCCCTGATGAGTAACTATCTAAAAATATAAAAATCAGCAAAAATAATCTATACTTTTTGAAAATAACAGACGTGCAACAATGGTTTATGACTCGCTCTTAGGGAGCAGCTAAAGAGGTTGGTTCGCTACAATAAGGAATATCCTCTACTCTTCAATATTGATCTTTTCTTAGGACTATTCCTTGTTTTTCTATTTAATATACATACTCACTAAAAAGCACACATATTTCCGCACATTGTATGTAGTGCTCTTTTCTCTTTCTTCTATTATAAAGCAGGAGGTGAGTGCTTTATTCTATTATTAGCTTCCTCAGCGGTGAATTATATCATCGCTGTTCTTATCTTAGAAATTCGGAAAATAAGCATGTCAATTATTTTTCTTAGTGCTAAGTGTGTTGGTGTGTGACCTATGTTGGGCTACTTCAAGTGTACCAATTTCCTCATTGAGAACTTCAACCAACTCTTTAATGTGATCTCAAGTTCCAGAATATGGCCTTGCCCATCGGTATTTCTTTCATGCCTTTCGAGCCAGAGCTATACCATAGATGTATACCGAAAATCGCTCCAGCTAGAACTTTTGGATTTCACCTTTTCTGTGACTTTCTTTCCTCGAGTTAGTTGCAGGGGCCTGTTGTAAGGGCTAAGTTTTATCCCTCAAATATATATAAAAGTAACATAACCAAGGAGAAACCTCCTATGCCTCTTCCTTATCATAGGGGCTCTTGAAAAAGGCTGTGATTTCGGATTATATATCTATCAATTTTGTAGATCGTGTATTCAGATGTAATAGCTATACTCCCTTTGAAAATCTGATGGCCCTTATGGGTATTCACTGCAAATCTATTGTGATTTCTCTGGATACTCGGATATTGCTATAGACTTAGCACTCACTGATGGGCTTCACTCTTCGATTAACTTCCGAACTCCTTACCAATCGCAAAATATCACAGGTTTTGGCATCGTGGCATATTTCACTCTCCACTTGGCTCAAGGGACTGTTGACATTCCCTTAGGAGGGAACCGCAAGGGCTCTTTCTTGGGTTACCTATTCCCTACCCTATTCTTTGCAGCTACCATCTGGTGGACGTATGGAGTGAGCAAACAAAGCCTGATTCGCTTATCGGCAGTCTTTGGCGTGATTGTTTCTTGATCTCTATTCTACTATCTCCCAACAGGAAAAGTCTCTTAGAAGTCATTTCAATCAACTAACTATCTGTGTATATGGGAGGCGCTTTGGCATGGAGCAAATATACGTTTTATCATCTGAGCCTTCTTGGATTGGCTGGCTTTCATAAGTCTTTCCAGTGAGATATTTCCTGATCCAGAAAAAGAAAACTTTTTGAAAGTAAGCTTTTCGTTACTATCAATAATTATCACTTTCATTTGGCCTTCTGTTGGATATTCTTCGAGCTAAAGACTATCCTCAGCATATGGAGGTCATCACCAATATCTCCGAGATCACCTGATGTCCACACCAATGGTGGGTCATCATTAGGATATAAACTATCTGTTTGCTCTTGTCCTTGGTTTCCTCTGGCATTTTCCTTCCTCAGAGTGGAGCAATGGTCTCTGTAACCTGTTTCAAAGAATGCCTCTATTGTTTCAAATCTGTAGTATTAGCTTTTTGTATTTTGGCTTATCTATACCCACTGCTTCTGCAGAGCCCCACAACCTTTATCTATTTTAATTCAACTCAATGATCATCAATGGTTAATGATCTCATGCGCTATCACGCACTTGCTGTTCGTCCTACCATGAAAGCTGTTCAAAATTCTGTGCAAATTTTCCAATTCTCCTCACAGCACCATACTGGCACCAGTAATAAGACAACAACTGATGATATGAAAAACTCCTTTCAAAGCCCAAAGAGCTTGACTATAGTTATATTTTCTTATTACTTGGTTGCAAGACAATAAAAGAAGAAAATACTGAAATGTTCAAAGATTTTTCTCCGACAAGAAAATCAATTATAAGATATCATATATTCTTCTTACTATAAGGATTTTTCTGTAAAATAGGCAATAAAACCCATTATAAAGATTCTACTTCTCAAAATATAATATAATATATATACAAGAGGAACCATATCCCATGCTTTCTTTGTATATTTTTCATCCTTCAAGAAAGGTCTTTCGTTCTTATATAGAGCTTGACAACGAAAAACTATCTAAAACCCAATGACGAAGGAATTTGTTATACCAAAAACAACAATAAAAATACACTTAGAAGGTGGAGGTTTTTCCTCTTAGAGGATAATAGCTCATTTTTCAAGATCATTCTTTAACTTAGGAGGTGGTGCCTTTTGGGAGAATACATAATGCAGGTATTTTACACAGATGTTATTTTTGGGAATATAGAAAAGTGACACTATTATCTCTTACAAAATGTATAGAGCTAAAATTATCCTTTAGTATCTCTCGAGCCTGCTGTAAAAAGAGTACGGAAAATATACTTAGAAAAAGATTTACATCCAGCACTAAAAGAGGACTGTACTAACAAGGAAGTATATTACCTTATTCACAAGTCACAAAAACATAGAACTATTCGGATATAAAAACGATAATGGATGATTGTCTTTTCCTACTATTAGAAACTAAATCCTAACCTTTACCTCTATTTTTGAACAATACAAAATACTGATAATCAACAGAAAAGATGATTTATTTGTTGAAAACTCTCTGCAGATTAGTTGTACCTTTGCACTCGCAATTGAGAAACATAATACCACTCAATGGTCCGTTCGTCTAGGGGTTAGGACGCAAGGTTTTCATCCTTGTAACAGGGTTCAGATTCCCCTACGGACTACTACTTAAAATTATGTTTTTAGGTACTGCGGTCAGTCGTCTAGGGAGTTGGGACGTAGGGTTTTTCATCCTTGTAACAGGGGTTCGATTCCCTACGGACTACATATTTTTAGTCATTTTAGTAAGTACCACTTTAATTGAGATAAGAAAATGGCAAACCATAGGTCAGCAATCAAAAAGAATTAGAAGAAACGAGGCAGCTCGCCTTAGAAATCGCTACCAACATAAAACTTCTCGTAATGCTATCAGCGTTTACACTACTACTGATATTGCTTCAGTAGCTAAGAACTTTTACCTAATGTAGTTTCTATGATTGATAAGTTAGCAAAAAGAAACATTATCCATAAAAATAAAGCGGGTAATCTAGCAACCCTAATGAAACATGTTAATTCATTAGTAGACTTATCATTGCTCATAGTGAAATATTTAAAATTACTATTAATAAAGACTATTTTGATAACAAAATAGTCTTTATTTTACTACTTTCATCTATAGAAAAATAGCATCACATATATAGGATATATTATACAAGGAGGACAAATCATTATATGCAAAAAGGCGAATTACAATTTCGCCCCTCTTCTACCTTTCTTGAGATATTATTTATTTAATACGATATTCTAAGACAATATAGATTTGCGTCTCTGATACTGTACCAGTCAGCATAGGGGCTTGGCCAACGACAGAGGTAGAAATATGAGTTTATTACATATTAGAAAATTAACGAATAATATTTTAACTATTGATTCTATTATTACTCACATACCCTATTGTGAGCCTTACTAACTATCTGTTACCTATATAATATTCATTGATAGCCTCCTGGAGGATTTTCCTTCTTTTTAGAGCGATATACATTATCTTGTGCTGATTTATAACAGTGCTTTCACCTTATCCTCCCAAGCCAAATGGAAAGTATCCCATAACTATTTGTTGTATATCCTCCTGATAAATAGGACGAAACCTCCACCCTATTATTAAGATTTACGAGACATCCAATCTGCTGAAGAAAATATAATAAATAGAGGCTCCTCCATTCCCAAAAGATATACAAGCGGAATACTCTAAGCGATCCACTATACTGATAACCTCTATATGTTCACTTATTCATTAAGACCAGGTACCAAGGAGCACACTCCACAGACGATCATCTGTGTTTGACTCCTTGACTGGCCTGATAGAGCTTCTCTGTCATAGTTTTACTCGTAAGACCATTCATTTTAAGCTTTAGAAAAGCTTCTTTCCCCTGCTGAGCCGACTGTTTCCCTATCGATAAGTGAAAGAAAATATTTTGGTATAGTGAGAGAAACTAATAAATGATTGTACTGGAATATCTGAAAGTAGAATGTCAAAGCAAATACCCGATCCACATCTTGCAATATCACTTATGAGCGGTAAAAGAGTATAGTCAGTATATATCTTGGCTGAATCCTCATTGAAATTACCTGTACTAATAAAGCCATAACGGCGTATTCGCTTCAGCTTCTCTCGCTCATCACTCCTATTTTGCTATGTACCTAAGCCCTCGTATTCCAAAAGATAATTCTTACTCCTTCTCGCTGTAAAGTTCTGCATAGTGATAATGGCAGTCTCATCAAAACGAGCTTGGAGCTCTATCTGTACTGTTACTTTCTTGCCATTCTTAGCTGGCATTGATCAGTGAGGTTTAATCACTGCGGACTGTTTGGCAAGCGATAAAGTAATGTTTGATTGTCTTTACCTGGGATCTAAAGCAGCTTCTCTTAGAAGCGAATCAAATACAAAACTATGATAGAGAGTATATTGCAGATAATCTCTTTGAGCGATTTGTGCAAAGAGACTTTCCTCTACCCTAAGTTTCCTAATGGGTGAGGGATAGAAAGGAGGATAGAGCAATCCTTGATTATCACAAGCGGGAAAACTCATATAATCACGTCGGTTGTGATAACGCCCTCCCACTAATGATACTATCAGTTGCTTGTATCCCATTTCTCTTTTGAAAATGACATCTGCTCGTCTCTGGGTTTGTCATAGATAAAGCGTACAGGCTCAGCCTGTTTGCGCCCTTCTACACTGTGGGAGATCTTCTCTATAAAGCTCTTATTCAGGTCTGTATCCAAGTCCAGTTCGGCATTACGAGTGATCTTGATCATATAGGCTGAAATCTCCTCACAAGGAAGATGTAGAAATGTGTAGTCAAACAAAAAGCGAATAATATCATCCAAGAGAATTGTCTGATGTACTGCCCATTCACCTTGGGCAAATACGCAGCAGTCCTAAGGTCTTGAGGTGGATTCTATCAGAGCACTGTTGTATCTTTGTTTTCTCTTTTCCTCTGTCGAACATCCTCACCCACAGCCAAGTAAAGCCATCATCGTCCTGGGAGGTGACAAGCAAAGCTACTTCATCTGAGATAATGGTGAAAACGGGACTTGCATAGTATTGATAGAAATATTCTTCACATACTCCGCATGCTGTAGAGTTCTCGTTGATAATATAAATCTTTTCCTTCTTTTAGCTCTTCCCTTTATACATTTCCAGTATAGCGAGGCTCTTTTTGCTGTAGTAGTACTACTTCATTGATCTGTTCTAAAGAACAATTGTGTGCCCTTACTGGCGGCTTCTTATCTTTGATCAACAAAATCTCGCTTGACTATAGCATAGCGTATGCGACTCATCAGTTGTTGGAAAATCCCCACAAAGCGTAGTCTCTCTACCAGTGGATTTCAGGGCATCACGGCTTCTTGTATTCGTTGAAGGAGCCAGCTAAGCTCTCTCTCTTACTAAAGGAATTTCTGTGGTTGAGTTCATGGGTATATCTTTTATAATTGTTTGTCAGTAAAGGCTATGATGGGCTGCTTGCTCGTAATCATTATCTATATCAGTCTGTGTATAAGGGCATAACAGAGCCATTTCACAGTTGAAAGTAACTGCAAAAATCTGGCTATTGCACTGCTCTCTACTTGTTTTCCTCAAGTAACTCCCGCACCTTTATCTTTTGGGACAATTCACTGGTTTCATGTAGAGAGTTTTGCAGCAGGACCAGGTGTGTAATCCCTGCTTTCCATGGATTCATAGAAAAAGTTTCCTTGTATGGATATTTTTCTTGGCTGCTGATAGGTATCTCTTAGCCAATCGTTTTGTTCTACGGCTTCTATTCTCAGCAGTGATATCATCATTTTCTTTTCTGATAGAAGTACCTAAGAAAAGGCACTATAGGAATCAGAACTATCAGTAAAAAGCCATAGTAGGTAGAATAAGCCTGACCCAAAAGAATACTGCTCGATTGATCCAGACAGTTTTACTTCAGTTTTTAGAGGGCGAATTGGCCTTTCTCCTCGTGCAGCCTCAGAGGTGTTTTCTGGTGAGAGTGGCATTATATTCTTCTCCATCGTACTTCTGTGTGTGAAAGGATCTGTACAGGGTAAAGAGTCTCATACTTCTGTGTCTCTGGATCGAAAAGGTAAAACTCAATGGAGCAATAGGAAATTTTTCCTTTGTGTTAGAGTACTATTGTATAGGTATGGGTAATATCTCACACTGACTCCCATGCTTTAGCTATCTGGATTTCGATGCTCTTCTTCGCTTAAAGGGCGCATATGCCTCTAAAGGCTGGTGGGAAAAGTCAGTTTAAGGCATATCGAAGGTTTGAGGTTTCCTTTTCCTGAGGATAATCACCTCTCCCTGAGCAGTTTCTCGGCATTGACTATACGGGTAGATTCACCGATAGGAGAACTCACCCACAGCTCAGAAAGGTTGGCCGGCTTACTTCCTCTGGCAGGGATACTTTTATCTTCAGCGCATTGGTTGCAGTCTTCTGCTGCAGGTTACATAAGAGCGGTTTCAAAGAAATCTACACTGATTGGAGGGCAATTGTAATACGAAAGAGGTGAAGAAATCTCCTGTTCTCCTGATTGTTGAGATATAGTAATACTTGCTTGAGGGTAATACAACGGAAGGGCTTTCCATTGTGCATTACCTCAGTGACTTGTAGTTTGTCCAATAGCTGTTGGCTCAAGTTAGCATAGCGTGGATCTTCTATACTTTCAAACCTGCAATGCCAAAACAGAGCTGATAAGTACATCTTATAGGTAATAGTAACTGGCTGATTTACAAATACATGATTACTGGACACTTCTGCTGTGATAAAAGAGATCTTCCTTGGTAGGTTCTACTAATTTCCATAGGTTGTACCTCTTCTGTTCCAAAAGGATCAAAGCCAAAGGGAAGTTGCCCAAAAGGGCTGTGTTACCAAAGGGACTGGTCCGGAGGAGTCGTTGTGTGCACTTCGAGATTGGCCACAGGATCGGTTACCTCTATAGTGAGGGTTTAGTCTTATACTCTTTACCTTCTATAATGACCGATGCTGCCTATGGTGAGTTTTTCCTTTCTTCTTGCTTGTAGTACAGGTAGGTCTTGGAAAAACTGCGTACACCATTGATCCAAGAATTAGAAACAGATTGGGTGAGGTCCTGAATATTCAAAATTCTCAAACGAAGGTGGGGTGAGAGTATCTCCTTCTCTATTCATGATAAAATCGACCCTCAAACGCTCATTTTCCCTAAAGACTTGCTGAGGTTCTGCCCTGAAGGATACTTCTTGTGCAGAAAGCAGGGTAGTGAATGATAATATTTGAAATACTACGCATAAACTACTTTTGTAGGAACCAATATAAAGTATTTACCAATCTTTCGTGTTTGATTTCTTTGCCTTCCCTTTCACTTTATTCGCATTGAGCTTCTCTTGAGTTTTTCTCTTCATTATTGATGGCATTGAGAATACGATTCATTTGTTCAGCGAAAGCTCTTTTCTCTCCCTCCTCTGGGGTATTGCTTTCTCTGTTATCTGATTATTATTCTCTTGTTTATCCTTTCAGGACTTCCTTGATTTTTGTTATCCTTATTGTCCTTATTATCTTTGTTTTGATTATCTTTATTGTCTTTGTTATCCCTTGTTTTGATTGTCCTTATTATCTTTATTGTCTTTATTTTGTTGATCTTTATTTTCTTTATTATCTTTATTTTGATTATCTTTGTTATCTTTTATTTTCTTTGTTATCTTTATTTTTGTTGATTATTTTTTGATTTTTCGTTCTCTTGTTGTTGTTTTTGAGTTTTTCTTTGGCTATAGCCAAGATTATAGCGTGTCTGTTCATCGGTAGGATTGTTTCTAAGAGCTTTTTGTGGGGTGTACTGCCTCTTCATATGTTTTGCATAGCCAAATTGCCTAAGTTATGAAAATGCCTTATGCTTGTCCTCCTTAGATGCTTCTTTATTGACCGATCTGGTGATAATAAGAGTAGCCTCATTATAAGCCTCTTTGAATAGAAGTACATCACCCATATTGTATTGAGCTACTGCATTTTCTTTGTTTTTGGATATAGCTTTTTCTATAATCCATTTCTGAATCAATAGTTTATGTGCTTTTTCCGCCTGTGTACCCTGGTAGGCAAAGGCTTGTGACTGCTGCTGTGCCTTCTCTCTTGCTAGTTCTGTTTGAAACCTCTTTTTCAGCCTTTTGTGGCTATTATAGAAAAGAATCACTAATAGTTGTATCATAGAAATAAGTACTTACTTTCTGACCACAAAATTACAACATTAATTCTTATAAAAATTCTGTCTTTATTTTAAGAGTTTTCAATAAATATCTACTATACATATTACTAAAATGCTCTTTCTTTTCACTCAAAAGTTCTTCCTCCACTGACACATTTCTTACAGTTCTCTTAGAAGAAAATGAGAAAAAGTTCTCTTATCATGCGAATTAAGAAGAAAAAGAATAATATTTGTAGTCAATAGGAAATGGTTTACAAAAATTGGCATGAATCGGCGTAAGGCAAAGTCAGCAAGCTGATGCAGCGGGTATGTGAGCAATTCACCCCTACACTTTTCACTATAGATAAAATTCCTTCCAAATCCAAGGAAAAGAGTATGCTCTCTGTTTGCTATTTCGAAGTGCTTCCTGCGCCCCGAAGCACCACTATGTCCTGAACTCATATCGGTATAAAAGGCAGGATATGGTTATCGTCTTGAGCTCTCTAGCAACCCACTTGGCGGGATTCCCAATATTGCACTTGAGAATCGTGATAGCCTGCGAGTACCAGCAGATGTGGGTAGGCTTTACGCTGCACATTATCATAGGAGACAGGGTTTTCATGTAATCATAATAAGCCTTGTCATTAGAGGTTGCCCCGATTCATCATATTGCCTGCTAGTGAGGAATAGAATCGTCCAACATGGTAGTGAGTACATCCACAAAGGAACATTGGCAACCACTCCATGAAAAAGCTCAGAACTTGGTTGATTACCGCTCCCATAAACAATCCTCCTGCGAATCCTCCCATAGCGTATAGATGCTGGGCACTGGTATGTTTCTCGCCTATTAGGTGTCGAGCGCAGGCGATAAAGTCGAGTAAAGGTATTTTGTTTCTGCACGAGCTTCCCCGCTCTGCTACCGAGGACGACCTAAGTACTCTCCGCCTCGTATATGCCACAGCAACACAAATCCTCTATCAAAACAGCTCAAGCGTGTAGTCGAAAAAGAGGGATCTATAGTGATGCCATAAGAACCATAGCCATAAAGCAATAGAGGGTGACTGCTATCTAAAGTTAGCCTCTACGATAGACCAATGAAATAGGTACTTTTAACTCCATCAGGAGCTGTCTGCCCAGATACGCTCCGAGTGGTAATTCTCCTTGGAAAACTTCCCTCCAGCACCTCCTGCTCCTTTCTTGACCTGCTGCTCTGCAGTAAGCATGTTATAATCTATTATAGAGTAAGGAGTTGTCATAAATTATAGATATGCGCAGCCAATGGGTATCAAAAATCCAAATTGAGCCCTGTAGAAGCCGTATAGGTCTCGTTGTCAAAAAGGCAAATACATATCCTTGGTGCCATCCCAGCGGATGATTCTTAACTGAGGAAGCCCTGAGAACGCTCGGTAACTACCAAATATTCATAAAGATATCCACTTCCTCCAAGCGAGTATCCTCTCTATGGGGAGTACTTCGCTCCAGTGTTCAAGCTCAGTATGAGTGATAGGAGTCTTGTCCAACTTGAAATTAGTCGCTCCATCAGCATTGTTCAGCACATAGAAATATTCTCCATAATGCGCAATATCATACTCCAATCCTCTTTGGCGAGGTTGAAATATCTTGAAGACGCCTTCAGGTGTGGAGGCATCCAAGAAGCGGCTTTCGGTAGAAAGAGTACTATCAGACTCAATGATAAGGTATTGCTCTGATTTTGACTTAAAGATGCCAGTATTAAAGGTCTCATCTTTTTCATGAAAGACCAATACATCCTTAGGGGAAGTCTGCCCTACTTGATGACGATATACCTTATGTGAACGCAGAGTCTGAGGATCTATTTTAGTATAGAAAAGGGTCTTGCTATCATTTGCCCAGCAACTCCCTCCATCGGTATTTTTATCTCGGTAGGAAGGATCTTCCCTGTTTTCAAGTTCTTGATAAAAGGGAATACATTCGTCTGCCACGGGTATCCACAGAAAAAGATGCCCACTGGTTATCAGGGGCTTATGGAATATTCGGCAAACTGATAAAACTTGTGCCCTTCTGCCATCTGATTGACATCAAAAAGCACTTCCTCTTGCTCCTTCTTCGTCCTTTTTGGCGTAGATAAATGAGTTATTCCTTCCCTTATTTCAAAACAGAAGTACCACACCATTGTGCTTGTAGGGTACCGACTGGTCATCTTCTTTGATACGTCCTTCATCTCCTGAAAAAGAGTCTCTTCTAAAGCTTGGTATGCTGGGTCTGGCTATAGGCATTTTCTGCCTCAAGATATGCCAATACCTCAGGGCTATCTCGCTCATTGAGCAAAAATAGTTATCTATACCGTTTGTCGGATGTGTATCCAATATCGTCTGTCGCTTAGGAGCCTTTAGAGGTATTTATATTCATCATTTTCTTAACTTGCTTTGTTTTTGTTATAGTATCAGACTCAAGAAATACGCTTGCGGGCGAGTATCCACTTCAGTGACTTTTACTTTGCACTTTGCTCATGAGCTTGACCACCTCACTTACCTCTGACACTATAGCCATCTTTGGGCTGAGAGATGTGTACAAACCACTTTCGTGATACCTATATCCACAAAACAGCCAAAGGCGGTGATATTATTAGGCAATTCCTGTAGTATCATACCACTCTCACATCATCAAAAGTCTTTACATGAGGTCAAATTCGAATACTTTGGCAGGATTTTCTCGGATCAAGACCTGGTTTTTCCAATTCCTTGAGCACACATCCGAGGATAAAGTTCTCCACTTCTTCATTTTTGTGCTTTTTATATCAATAGTTGAGATAGCTTGCTATTTCCTATGAGCTTTTCTACTGAATTCCCAAAGTCTTTGGCCATTTGTGCAGTAATGGGATAGGCTTCGGGGTGTACTGCCGAGTTGTCCAACGGATTTTCACTATTGTGTACCCTTAGAAAGGCTACAGCCTGTTGGTAGACCTTATCGCCCTAAGCGAGGTACCTTCTTGAGGTCTTCTCTTCGGCGGAAAGCCCCGATGGTCGAACGATAGGCAACAATATTCTCTGCCATTTTCTCCCCTATGCCCGATACGTAACTAAGCAGGGAGCCACTGGCAGTGTTGAGGTTTACCCCTACCTTATTCACACAGCGAATCACTGTAGCATCGAGTTCTTGCTTGAGTAGGGTTTGGTTTACATCATGTTGGTACTGGCCTACTCCTATACTCTTAGGTTCTATTTTAACCAGCTCTGCCAAGGGGTCGGACAATCTACGACCAATAGAGACAGCGCCACGCACCGTTACGTCGTATGTGAGGAATTCCTCTCGAGCTATCTTTGAGGCTGAGTACACCGGTGCTCCAGCTTCGCTGACTACAAAGACCTGTAGAGGATGAGGAAAAGAAATCTCTTTGATAAAGCGTTCTGTCTCTCTCGAAGCGGTACCATACCATACTAATAGCCTCTATGCGATACTGCTCGACCATTGCACGAATTTTCTTCATTGCCATAGCAGTCTCGTGCTGAGGAGCAGTGTGGAAAAATGGTTTCATTGTGTAGTAAATCTCCTTTTTCATCCAAACAAACTACCTTGCATCCGGTACGAAATCCTGGATCTATCAATATACGCTTTTTCTCCCTAAGGAGAAGAGTAATAGCTGAGAAGATTATCTGAAAAGACTTCTATGGCCTTGGCATCTGCTGTCCTTAACTTCTTGAGAGTTTCATTGGAGATAGAGGCTCTAAAAGACTTATAGCTATCCTTGATGGTCTTTTTAGAAAAGTCAGCAGTCTGACCGTTGCCTTTGATGATGGTTTCTTCTATGACGAAGGGTGTCCTCTGGCTCTTGTACTAAGGCGGACAAATCCTTCTTTTTCAGCACGTAGCATAGCCAATACACGATGGAAGGCGCCTTGGATAGGGGCTCACTCCAATCAAAGTACTGAGCATATTTTGAGCTTCTTCGTCATTTTCTTTACCTTTGGCTACTTCTGTACAGAGCGGGCTTTTCGTTGGAAGACCCCTTCACAGAGTACGGCGCAGCATATTTTCATTGATCCACTCGGCTGCTGATATCCGATGCTCCGCGCTAGAGCATCCTCGACTGTAACGACCTTGTCTGAAAGATAACGCAAGGCAAGTTGTTCCATGTCAGTCACTCTCTGGATCATGAGCTGTTTTAGCTGCGGTTCTAAACCATTTTCCCTAGCTGCATCGCCTTTTAGTTTTGCGCTTTTTCTTATAGGGAAGGTATAAATCCTCCAATTCTGTCAGCTCATAGGAGGCTTCTATACGCTTGCGGAGTTCCTCGGTAAGCTTTCTCGTTTCCCTCTACACTGGAAAGGATGGTCTTGCCGCTTGCAGATATTTTTCGTAATCGGCACGTGCTTTTAGCTATTTCTCAATGGCAACCTCATCGAGATTGCCTGTTCTATCCTTGCGATAGCGTGCTATAAAAGGGATTGTCAGCCTTCCGAAAGCAAGTCAGTGTATTCTCATAACTTTTTCAGTGGTGGACACTTGAGCCTTAATAGTGGATATTTGTCATAAATAAAAGAATAAGGTACAAAGGTAATAAAAAGAGAGAGACAAACAAATACTCCCTTTTCTGATGGTTACTTTTTCTATTATTCGAATCAGGTCCTCCATGATCTGTAGCTTCTGCTTTTCACCTTGGGAGCCAACTCTTTAGGTAGAGCATACGCGACTGATTGGAAGGTGAGTACTTAGAGTGAGTTAGTGCTTCCTCCTCCTGAGGCAGCACTCATGCGTTTCCATAGTTTATACCCTTCATCTGGATCATAGCCTGCCAGTGCCATAATCTGAAGACCTATAGCATCGGCTTCGCTCTCACGACTTCTGCTAGGGGAGCATTACCCCTACGCGAGTACCTAAGCCATAGGCGGTATTAAACTCATTAAGGTATTTGCTATTGCTTAGTGGTACATTTCCCGCCAATGCTCCTATCTGTTGGAAGGGTAGAGAAGCTCATACGCTGTGCTCCATGATCGGCCAAAGCTGCCGCTACCCTCCTGTCTTCATAATCACAGCAATACCACGCTCATTCTTAGCTATGGAGTATCCTGTATAGAATACAATTTTCCTCCTGGCATACACCACGCATTGAGTTCTTTGTTCTCTACCAAGTTGTATTCCCAGCGGTAGTCCTTCAGATAGTTCTTATACCCATTTCTATCCAACCATGAGTTGTGATGCCTTAACAGCCGCTCTCTACACGCTTGATCATCTCGGACTCTAGGAGTACCTTTGATGACCTTACTAGTAGAGAGAAACTCATTATATTGAGAAAATGAGGTTGGGAAAAGTGAACTATTCGACATGAAGTTCAAAGTTTGTTTTCCTGTAAAAGGATTGTTTACAGGAAGAAACGACTAATAAAATTCCTATGTAAAAGTGTTTTTCATTTCTATTATTTAATAACAAGTGCAAATGTACATCTGAATTAAGTATTCATAGAAAAAATTAAAGTAGGTCTCCCCAAAAAGAAATGACCTACTTAACCTAAAAATAGAAATCAATTGTACGCTTCATTTACCATTTGATATTTTTCAACAGTTCCACCTGTGCTTTGATAGACTGAGAATTAGGATTTTTCTCTTTGGAGATCTTCCTTTATTTTTGGAGTCCTTCTTCAGCTACTGCATGTAAGTGTTTTTCTGTTCTTCATTCAACCAGCCAAATACATTGCTTAGTGATTTGGTTACTTTCGGCATATTCTGTATTGTCTACACTCATCAGCCAAGTAAATCCTTCTTTGATAGGAGTTTGATATTGTTTGGGTACATGGGTAATAGATAAGCTATATCCAATAATAACATCTTTCTATTTGCAGTTCTGCAGTATATAAGGGTAGAAAGACATAAATTGTTCAAAGCTAAGTCCTTTTAAAAGTCGATCATATCAATATACTGCCCTGCTTGAGGAGGGTCTCAGCTACTAAGGCAGAAGCTGAGCTATTTTAACAGCTTACGTGAAGAAGTTTCACTGATCATACAAAGTTTGTATTTAGCATCTCTTAGGGCGAGAGAGTTGTGCGATAGCAGCTCCTTGAGTCAAGTTTTCTGGATCGACTCTGTGCAAATTTCTTCAGTGCCCATTTGTGCTACGTTGTCAGGTCTGAGTCCTTGGATGGCTTTTGATACGCATAGCGAAGAAAGGATCTTTTAGAGCTAAGAGAAGAATATCTGAGATTCTCGTAGTAACAGCATAGCGCCTTGGCTCTGTTATGGCTCTTATAATCTTTAGCATTTTGGTACTGGAAGAGATATTGTTCAGGCGTTGTAAGCAGCTTCATCTCCTACGATCCAGTCCACGAGGGTCAATGTTGATTAGGCTATACTTTAGGAGATGCTTTAAAGCGGAACTCATTCTTGGCTTTGGCGTCCACCCATACCTCTTTACGTACACATTTTCCTGCGTCATAGATGTTCACTTCAAAGGAAATTGAAACATAAGTTTCATCCTGAGCACTTCCACACACAGCTTCCTTTAGCACTATCATAAGTTACTTTAGGAGTCATCACTACATTTCCATGATTGATACCATTGGTTCAAAGAACCAGTTGAGGTCACGTCCACCTCTACTTTTCCAAAGCAGACGTGTCACTGATGTGCTTCCTGTTCGACTGATTGTTCTTTTTAAGTACTTAAAATTCCTTCGAAAAATGCAACTTGTCACCCAAATGAGTTACGTATGCTATGGAGGATCCCTTCCTCCTTTGTTATAGAGATACGGCATCGAACATATCTTCGCGTTCTTGTAGTTGAAAGTACTAAGTCCTGATCGAGAGCCGCTATTCTTTGCTAACCCGTGATATCACGGTTCCTGTGATAATCTTTGTAAAGGCTTCCTATATTTGTGTTCTATCGAGATATTTCAGAATAGTTGGTAAAGGACTCATTTGATGCAAGGTGTAGCCCAGCTGCTTGCAGTTACTAAGTCTCCAAAGACCAATGGTGGAAAAGCTCATGTGCTATAGTAGCTTCCGATATTCCTGGTCGTTGAGAGGGTCTGCATCTTGCGAGCCTACATGAGCCTGTAGTACAGCTGTAGTATTTTCCATGGTCTCACGTACCTCTGAGCAGTCATTTGATAATATTTGGCCAAGGGTATTGCAATCCAATCTTTTCAGAATAGAACTCTATCATTTCAGAGGTCTTCAATTATATCTTATTATTTTCTTCTGCTCTGAGAAGAGTGAGAATGTTATCACCAGTCAGTGCATCCTTTTCATCAAAGAAATTCCCCCATTGGAAGGTATCTGGTGTGGTACTGTGATGTAAACCCAATATAACAGAACTCATTTCGTGATTCGCTGTGTGAATAAGGTGGTGGCCTCGGCACCGTGCAACCCTCGCCGTTACGTATCCGGGCATGGGGAGAAAATGGCGAAATATTATATGGTTGTCAGTAAAACTTCCGCCGAAATCAGAAGGTATATGCAGGCGATAAGGTCTACCAACAGGCTGTAACCTGAGGTACACAATAGTGAAAATCCGTTGGACGCTCGACATTTTGCCGAAACTATCCTATCGTAAACCAGTATTTCAATTTGAGATCTCGATGAAAAATATAGCAGCTGTTGATATAAAAGTACAAAAATGAAGAGTGAGAACTTTGTCAAAGTTATCAATTTCCCAGTCTTGGTCAGAAAAGTCACTTCTAAAGTATTCGAATTTTGTTTAATGTAAAGACTTGATGATGTGAGAATTCGTTGTGATCTGCAGGGTGTTAATAATATCCTGCCTTTGGCTGTTTTAGATGTGGGTATCAAGGAAAGTGGTTTGTTTACATCTCTCAGCTCAGGAAGTAATATGTCAGAGTGATTGATTATTCCATGCAGTGATAAAGTCACTGGGATGCACACCAGCATGTTTGTGAGTACATTTGTAACAAAAGCAAGCAGTGAAAAGCGATGAATATAACACCCCAAAAGGCTCTAAGCGACAGACGATGTGGGCACACTCCGACAAACGTATAGATAACTATTTTTTTTGGCTCAATGGTGAGATGGCCCTAGAATGTGGCATCTTGAGGCTGATACTCTAACAGCATAAAACAGAGGGAGCTGAGGTTATCGAAGATGACCAGTCGGTACCACCACAAGTACAATGGTTATTGGTACTTCTCTACGTTTTCCGATAAGGCCTATTTCCATCGCCAAAAGGACGAAGAAGAACACAGAAAGTACTTCAGATGAAGGCTGGTTTATCAGTTTGATATTCATAAACAATGTAAGTGGGCATCTTTCTGTGGATACTGGCGGGCAGTGTACTTTTGTCAGGGGCAAAACTGATCCTTCCCTACCGAGATAAAAAATACCGATGGAGGGCTACTGGGCAATATGGACACCATACTAAAATAGTCTCAGACTCAAACCACCATTATAGTGGGGCGGGGCACCTGGTGCCTGATGCCTGAAAGATGGACGCTGGCCATCTTTGGGTACAAAATCGACAGCCCTTCTTCAATTCAGTGTGCTCACCTGACCTTGGGATGCCTCCTGATTTAAGATATTTCAACCTCATGAAGAGTTGAGTGCAGTATTGCGCGGTAGCGATATTTTCTGTGCAAAACCAATGCCTTTCAGACGTGAATTTTCAATTGGATAGACCTATCACTCCTTTGACTTGAGCACTGGGCAAGTACTCCTTCATAGAGATATATATGTACGGAGAAGTGGATATCTTTAAAAGTGTTGGTGCATTCTCAGGCTATAGTTGAATCATCCTACTGCGGTTGCTTTCCCAGATATGTGCAGACCTGCGGCTTCTACAGAACATTTTGGATTTTTGATACCCATTGGCTGCGCTATATCTGTAATTCTATGACAACTCCTTACTCTGTGGTGCCGCACTGCGACGGTGAAAGAACGGGAGGTGCGGAAGTTTTCGGAGAATTACTCAGGCGTCAGGCAACGCTCTGATGGGTTAATTTTCATTGTTCATCGTAAGGCTGCTGCGGTATGCCCTCTATTGCTTTATCGGCTCTTTGGTTCTTGGCATCACTATAGATCCTCTTTTTCATTCATGGCTTGCCATTGGTTGTGGTCATCCACCATTTCTTGATGGTGCCAGGATTCTGGCTTTCATGGTGGTTGTAATGGTGCTCCGGACAGTTCTTCCACGATATGATGAATGGGCATTCAGCGTGAAACTATTCACCTCCCTATATGGTGCTCAGAGCTGTCGATTCTCAAATATTGAATACCAGTGGTTGCTAAACTCGAACAGTGCTCTTCTGATTGGTCTTCAGACATATAAACATAAAATATAAGAAAATATATGATTACTCATATCATATTTGCTCTTATGATTCTTCATTTTATATATTTCCTATTCTGTTACTATTATAATTCTTTATGATAAAACTTTTATTTCATTATAATATATATATTGATAAATATAGTTAAAATTATATGGTTTCTGAGGGCTGTTGAGGGCCTCAGTGTCAGAACATCAGCTAAAAACTCAGGGACAAGCATAAGGTAACAATGAGCAAAAAAATATGGAGAATTCTAAAACTCTTAGAAACCATTCTGGTGGACAGCATGGCGAAAACTCATAACATGGGGCAGAAAAAGTCAAATCAATAAGATAACCAGTAGTGAGATGATAATCTGAGATAATGAAATGAGATCAACAAAATAAAGACTATTAAGTGTCAGGGATGATAAAATGAGACCAATGAGATAGTCCAGGCAAGATAATAAGGACTAATGAGGTTCAGCAAAATCAGGAGATGAGAGGATGGCCAGGAATATTCCGGGTGTGAGAGAAAACTTGCAGGCAGTGATCATGTGCCAGTGGCTGAAGAAAAAGCAAGGGAAACTCAGGCTAAGTGAGGAAAACAAAAATCAAATACAGATGTTGGACCCTAAAAACCAGTTGTCATCAATTTTATTTACAAGTTATTTTCATTCACCTACTCTACTGAAAATATCCTTCAGGGCAATTCACAAAATAAACGTTGATCAATTCTCATGATCGAAGAAATAGTCACCCTTCGTTGAAATTTGAATGTTCGGGACCTGCCAATCTGTTCTGGTGCCGGGTCCGACCGCGGTGCCGGTTCTCGGCCGAGAGGGAAAGCCGCATGGAGACGTCGATATAGAGGTGAGTGAAGACTAAACCCCTCGCTGCTGGGGGTATTTCGATCTGTTCGGGTGGCACGGGCCGCCATTGGTCACCTGATAATAAACGGCACAGCAGCCGCTGATCGCGAACAGAAGGGTAGCTATGGAATTAGAGACCTGCCAGGAGAAGATCGCGAAGTCTCAGGTAATCATATTTCACTCAAATCAAGACCGCCACCGGATATCGACGTTTTGGCGTTAGGGCTGATATGGAGATCCGCCTGCCGCTGGGCCAACAGCCATGGACGGCTGGTCGCTGATGTGCAGTGAAACGTGTACCAGAAATATCCTCGGCGTCGGAGCGGAGATTCCTCTTTCACCTGCTGGTACATTGCCCTCCATCAGTGAACTGGAAACCGCCTGTTCTTGAAGACTAAGTCATCGAAAATCATGTCCTCCACTGCCGGAAGAACTGGTCTCTATCGATTCTATCGTATGACTATGGAAGATATCTCCAGAGAACTAAAATAGATAACTGTTTCCTGTCCTGGAGAGAACAGTCTCATATGGGGTCCGTCAGTCTTCTTGTCTCATTAGTGCTTTTTATTTGGGGAGGACATCCATGGGTTTGCGCTTGGGTCAGGACGCGGTGGGAACCACCTCAAGATCACTTTCATATCAAGTGCAGTGGGAGACTCGTACCGCTACTCAGAGAACACCTCTGGTTGCAGGAAGGCCAGTTAGCCGAGCAGGCTCTTTCCGATCAATCGACGATGGCGCCGATGGTTCTGGTCACGCGGTGCTGTTCCAGGTCGCCTATCAGAAGAATGATGCTGCGGTCGACGGTCGGCAAAGTCGACTGAAATGTCTCGTGGACTTTCGGAATCAGTCATGAAGGGATGCCGGGCGAGCTCATCAAAACCGGTGGTCATCGAGGCCGGAATGAAATTCACTGGGAAAACGGAAGTGAAGGCGATGCGGTAACCGGACCTGCGTACTTCCGGCTGTTGAGGTGGCTCGTTATATCGCCACCACGGGCCGATCGCGTCTGGCGTTGCAGGCCGGGCGGGCCTCCATCACCGCTTCGCCAGACGACAGTCTCCGGGCCTCCTAAACCCATGGACTCCATGCAGGGGTGCTGTGGGGGAAACAGCTGAGCTCTGCTGGGCAGTGAGGCCAGTGCCGAGATCACTGGTGGAAGGAGACCACGGCACCGTGGGTTCTCGGCAACTTTCGGATGGGTTTTTCATGCCTTGTCTTCCTGGTCAAAAGCAGACCTGGGGTTGATCCAGACAGGGAGCCATGATGGCACAGTGGCCTAACAGGAACAGGGGTCAAAGTGGGCAGGCTGGTATACTGCAGGCTGAGAAACTATTTATGCTCGAATGGGAAGGCTAAAGGAAGGAGAATTCGTATCAAGTGAAGAACTGGCGTGGTGTGGGGCTGTCATGCCTCAGAATATAACCGTATCCTGAGATCGTGCACTTGACTTTGCCTACTCTGAGACGTGTGGCTGCTGGGCTGCGGGATGTTAATAAAAACGGGAAAGAAGCAAGACTACTAGAAATATCTGAGCTACTAAGACCTTGGACCGCTGATGATATTGTGAATGAAATATTGTCGCTCATGTATATTGGATATTCGCTAACACATGAAACCCATCTTTGTGAGAAGACTCATCTCAATCAGATCCTCGCCGTACCGAACGGGCGGATAAGACGATCAAACTATGAGAAGATCTCACAGTGAAGAACAAATGAAACTGAACCTGCGCTATCAGGCAGGCTGGGCGAAGCGATGTCATTTCTGAGAAAATGGGCCTGGCTTCGATGGCTGTCGTTGGAGGACGTTATCTGTTCGACGTGTTCTCGCGGTGCCGCGCGATCAAAGTTGCTCTGTCCTCGGCACCATCACCCGATGGAGAGCAGGGAGTGAAAGTCTCTTTGCTGGAGTCGCTCAGACCCGTCTGCTGATACTCTGTCATGGTTTTCGGCGCGGTCGCTGCAGGCTGCGCTGGGTCTGGAGCCAGGGCAATCAAAATGCTATCAGCTGACCAGCGATCTCAGTGGTCAGCTGGTCAGCTCTTTGCTGAAATCGGTAGTATTGATGCAGATAAAATAAACTCATTTGATGGACCTGTGTGTGGCATGGGCTGCAGCGAGAAAATGTTCGCTGGTCAAGGCCGGGCTGCATAACTGAAATAGGGTGATCAGGCGGAGGAAAGCGAAGAAACTCGCCGTTATCAGCGTGTGCGATGTTCAATGATTCAGCAAGACCTGCATTCCTGCACACCGCTCCGCAAGAATAATTAACGGAGATGGTCAAGTCAGCTGCCTTTATTTTTAGCTCGGGCTCATTCCTGATCGTTCTCACTCACTGCCAAGAGCTGCTGCTACACTTGTCGACGAGCCGCTGCAATCGCGGGGGCGCAGGCGAAATGTGAACGGTCTTAGTGAGCTTTATGATGGAGAGCTGTCAGGCAGTCAGATCAAATACAGATGATCATTCCGTGATGCTCGCTACAGGGGCAGTGGCCTGGAGGTTATCGTCTCGTGGTCCGGCGCTGCCAAAAGCGATGCTGCTGCCACTCAGGAATGAGGAAATTTCTGTGGGCTGTTCGGCAGATGGTGCTGATGTGGGGTGCTGTCTGTGCCATCGGGAGGATGTACGGCAACTGGATATCAGACTCGACTGACGGGAGGAGACCATGAGTGAAAACACGTTGAAGCACAGGTATCGCTCTGAGAAAATCTCTCGAGGCTATCAATGAATGTATATGGTGACGAATGAGGATGTCGAGGTGCTTTCACCAATGAGGTGTGTGATGACGGATCGTGGTTGGGCGTATTCGTTGAGCCTGTGTGATATGACCATGTTTCTACCCTGTCGTTGGCCAAGCTGCTGATGGCCTCTGGTCTCGTAGAACACAATTCAACCCAGGCTGTCGTGTGTGTGGGGAGGGTGTGGTGAGGCACGGTGTGTTGCTGCCTCGTCGTTTGTGCTGTATAACCATGTCTATGTACTAGATGACAGTGAGCAAGACTGTTTTGTTGTCAAAACAATTTTGATAATGATGATTTTCAATGTTTCACTATGTTAAATGATGCAGCTGAATGGCATGTTTCGTGGGTTGCTTTTGGATACCCGCTTTATTTTGTGGTGCTGATCGCGAAACCCGATGAGTAAAGTTCTTGCAGCTACTGAAGCATCGATAGTGGTGCGCAGCGATGTACGGACTATGTTGACCAACATTTCTGGTGACTGCCCTCGTGCTGGTCTTTGATTGCTGACTTATGGTTGCCGATTCTTCTCGAATAAAGTGTGCTAAAAGTACTAAAAACCTGTGGTCATGGGGTCGAGATGAAACCGTCTCTTCCCTGGGCAAACAGACCCGCCTGGTCGCTGTAATTTCAGCAAATAGTCCGTGAGAATCGAACAAGATGGCCGTCTTCAGACAGGCTGACCGATGATGGTGCTCGTGCGGTGCAAGGCGGCAATCAGTTCGTAAAAATAGGTGCACCGTTTTTCTTTTCTGATGATTATCCGGTATTTTAATTGTTCAGTAGGGGGCAAGGGTCGGTTGAACAACAATGGGAAACAATCGTCGACCATCATTTTATATCCGAGCTCTGGTTCTGTTTTTGGCGACTTCGGGAATGAATGATATACGGTCTCTTTGGTGCTGGATATAAGTGTGACCACCATATGCGGCGGGCTCGGTTACGCAGGATGTTTTGGCTCTACGTGAGATAATGGCGCTGCTGAAGGCGCCCTGTTGCTGCAATGCTCGCTTCGTCGGTTTCAGATCGGTTTTGGATGATAACTCTCATGAACAGAAGATACACTGCAGAGGATGAAAATGTAAAGCAGATGGACCTCTGCCGTTTGAAATGGGTTTATTATGACTGGAAAATCGCTGCTCATCAGAAAGGAATATGATATCTATAAAATGGGCGCTGCCTTGTCAGGAAAATGCGAACATTCGATATTTTCTTGGCACCACAACCCGTCGCCGCAACCGTAATGAAAAATATATTATGGTCAAACTCTTTGCTGGAAAGGAGTTTTTCATGTTAATCGGTTGTTGGTCTTTGTGCTGGTCGCCGATATGTTCTTGCGGGGAAAATTGATTGCCTTCCCAAAAAATTTCGCTGTAATGGGGTGAACAAACGAAATAACGTGAACGGCATGATGTTAACGTGATGGTCGTGGTCCGGTGGAAATGGGCATCAAAGGTGATGAGCCTGCGAAGCAATCAGTCAGGCGAAGCCAGCCGCTCGGATTTGTTAATGAGGCATTGCTGAGCAGGTGCAGGACCATTGCTCCACTTCTGGGGAGAATGCCGGAGAAACTATGAATGGCGGGCGAATATTTTCTCAGTGACCACCGTGATCGCGGATCCATAAAGTCGATCTTGGGGTAGTGATGATCTCCTGGGGATGAGTCAGCACAGCTGGAAATCGGCGGGGCTGGCTGGAGGTGACGGTGTTGATGATGACGAAAAAACCATTTTAAGTTTCTTTCTGGATTTTCGATATGACCGGCAATCAAACTGATCAGTCGTATATCTTCCATGAACCTCCAATATTTTGTGTTCGGACCAGTTGATTGAAATGACTGGGGTTTCACCATTGGGATCATCGGTGGAACTGAGAATCCATGAACTCATCAAGGTCGACTCGGCTAACAACCCGTCACCGATGGCAAAATGAATGTTGAGAGAGCCCTTGCGTTCCTCTGGGGAATGGTCAGCAGTCCGTGAGAACGATATGGTGCTCATGATTTTGGGTTGTTGGGGAGTTCGGAGGATCAGGAGGTGGGCGTGGTGGCTGAGCCCTGCTGTGTGTCCGAGGCATCAGAAATGCTGTGGTGCAGGTGAACTCTGCGCCAATGTCATCGTTACAAGGGTATAACCAGGGGCGCATCAGCTCGTCCTGAATCGATGGATGTATATCAATCGAGATGCCTTTAAGGCCTATGGGAAGGGGCGATTCTCTGAAGACAATCGCCACTGCGGGGATGAAATCGGCGCCTGACCAGGCACCGTCGCTGGGAAGAGTCACAAGGTGTGAGTCAAAGGATTATTGGCTGGAGCATTTACTCGTGCATCCTGACTTGTTTCAGTAGGTTTGAAAAGAATATCAGAAACCCTGGAGTAGACGAGCTATTCTGGAACGGATTACCCATTAGCGGTTGGTTCAATGGTATTATGCTAATGTTAACGCTGGTGTACCGCCGGCATCGCGGCGCTCCTTTTCGGTACAATGCATGGGCAACGATGATATAATGGTTCACGCGGGAAGCAATAAAATAAATACTCACCTCTGCTATAATAGAAGAAGAGAAAACACCCCGCATCGCAAAATATGTGCTGGCTGATGTAAATAAAACGAGACGATCGAAAACTACCAGTAGTAGGATATTCATGGCGGGCAACTCACGCTCAAGCGAAGACCAACGGCAAACTATGCGTCTGTTATTTTCAAAGTATAGATTATTTTTGGTTTTATATTTGAATGGTTGCTCATCAAGGCATCGAAGGCGCCTCCTTGTTCAGCCTCATGGGTGCTGGTGCACGTGTGACGATTAGGTTTGAAACTGGGGACGCGCTCGCTTCCTCCTGTCGTACGGCGGTCATTCACATTCTTTTAGGGTTGTCAATCAATATATTGCTGTTATACAGCCAAGTTGAGGCTTCTTTTGAATGAGAAGGTGGAGGGAAGTGGTAAAATAGAACAATCTCATAGTGAACGTATCTGCGGATGAGAGATTTCTGCTTGTTTTGTCGCCAGTCTTGGGCGGGGTGCCGAAGAGGTCGTTGGTGCCCGAGCAGGCGGTCAGGTCTTTGACGTGGTGGCGTGTCTGGGGACAGAATTACGCTGATTACTCGTCAGAGGCGAGCCCATGCGTGCGGTAAACCGGCTGGTGGTACAGCCACCAGTCCATTGATGCTGAAATGAGAACTGCTGTGTTGGGGTTGGTGCCTCGTCAGCTGGTGTTGCCGTATGGCCGCCAGGCTCTGCGCGGTGATAAGGCTTCAAATCCGTTGGTTCGCGGTGCTTCGGTCAGGCTATTGTGACGAACGCGGAAAGGATGCCAGGATGGCATTCACTGATAATCGACCTCGCACAGCGTACGGTTTTACCTCTTGCCACTGTTTCGACGTTTGTTTCGGGACCATGGAGTGTTCCTTTGTGAAGGATCGTCTTTGGAGATGTCAGGAGATACCGCTGAAGCGATAACTCCCCCATTTCATCGTGTACTCGAGATGTTCGCCGCGGGGTGTTGCCACCAGGGGTATGAAGAATCAATCCTTGTTTTTACGTTAGTAAAGTCTGTTAGTCAAAAGCGATCTCTGTCAATGGCGTGGTATCATTAACTCATCTTTGACTGGCCAGTAGATGAAAACGTGCCGCCAGCATTCGCCGTGGTACAGATCGGCGGGCGAAGCGTCACAATATCCGGCGAACTGAATTGGAACTGTTGGCGTTCGATGGTCATCGCGCGCGGGTACTCGAACAATGTTCTTTGGCACGTGCTGATCAGTGTGACTTTCGAAAGGATCTAATGCTGCTGAGTTATGGTCATTGCTGCGAGGGGCCGCGCTGGTCGGACGCAGAAGATATGGGGAATATGTGGGGCGGTAACGGTGTTTCATAACGCCTGGTCAAAAACTGTAATAATTGGTTCTCTTCGTGTTTGATGTTGTTTGATGGGGCAATTACAGAGGCCAGTAAATAGGACTTTATATTTTGATGACTATGCTGTCTGTTTTTAGATTTTGAAATGAACTCGCGGGCGGTGTTGTTGGCGCACTAAAAATCAATAATTCTTCATATCTTTGAAATAGACTCTTTCAATAGTTAATCTGCATCTCTTTCGTCGTCGTTTATCACAAAAGTGCATCTTCTCAGCATCAAAATGAGACTATCATCTGTCAGTCAGGCTATAGGATGATCAATTCCAATGGCTGGTTCGACGCCGCTGAAAAGGATATGAAAATGGAGATAGCTGAAGGTAATGATGCTGCTAAACGTCGCGGGGTTGAACTATCGAAGGGGCGATCAGTTCGTCGTGATGGTCCGTGGAATGGAACCGAATTATCGGCAAAGCTCGCGACCAAAGACGATCTGAGACGTCGCGATCTGCTCTCCGCCATCCATTTGAGCCGGGCGGACTGGCAGGGGCTGCTCAGCTGTGGGAAGGGGAAAGTGGATGTGGGGTGAATGAGCTCTTTGCGCTCGCGGCGCATCAGGGGCATCTCACGGTGTGAGCTGTCTGCCGAGAGGTGGTCTGCTGCTCGGCAAAACAGCGATAAACCAGCGATTCGTTATGATGGCTTTTTCGTGCGAAATACGCCGAACTATGGTGAAATTTCTTAACGATCTGTTCTTGAACAAAGGGGTTAGCCTGTGCTGTTGTCGGTTGGTTGTCGTTAAAAATGACGTTTTGCTGGTGAAAGCTGTTGCGCACAATGCTCAAAAAAGAAACCTTC
>BNJS01003859.1_pt1 | contig 135215 bp, 146 predicted proteins | sample 8540461 | NCBI WGS metagenome assembly BNJS01 (sample SAMD00202454, study PRJDB9452) | human saliva metagenome | isolation source: human saliva | place: Japan
CACGCACGAGGCCGGGGTTGCCCATTGGGGTGCCCCGGCCTCGTCGTCGGAGACTATCGAATGTGGGGTGTTTTGAGTGTGCTGGGCGAGTTTTGTCCCGTTCGTACACCGGTCACTTGGGAGCGACCAAACCACGACGATGAAACGTCCACCGTCGACACCGGCTTTAGTTCACCAGCAATCCGAAAATTCCCCACAAGGCACAGGCGTCTTGTCCTTTCATTCAAATAAGGCGGGGCACCGGTGATTCACCGGTACCCCGCCTATAACGATGAAACGCCAATTAAGAGCGCTTCCTCCGCATAGCCGCGGCACCAATAGTGCCCATCACGGCAGCGAGTACCAGCACATCGCCGGTGAGAGCACCGGTCTTGGCAAGCTGCGTTGCAGGCTTAGGAGGAACCGAGGGCGTAGGCGTCGTCGGTGTAGGCGTCGGCGTCGTCGGCGTCGGTGTAGGCGTCGGACCAGGCTTAAAGGACAGTCGCATCACATCGTGATGTGCCTCGCTGGTCGTGTACTTCAGGGGGTGCTTCATGAGCGGAGCTTCATCCCATCCGGCAGACGGGCCGGTCATGGGGAGCGTCCATCCGGCGGAAAACGGGGTGACTGTAGAGGGACATGCAGGCGATGGGGGATCAAATACTGTTCCGAGAACAGGGCGAGGCTCGGCCGGTTCGACAGCGTCGTAGTCGCCCATAGTCGGAGGGCATGCGGGTGAAGGCCACCCGGGCTTGACGATGACACCGAGCTGTTTCTCGACATCAGCCGAGATAACGCCCTGCGTGAGGTGATCGATCTGGTAATCCACATCGGTGGTTGCGGATTCAGTGAAGGCAATCTTCTGAATGGTGATCACCGCTTCGCCGTCAGCGCAGCCATCGCGTCCTTGAGGGCTTCGATGGTGGTGATCTGATCGGGGTTATCGAAGTCAACGGTAACCGTTGCGGTCTGTCCGTTAACTGCCACTGTTGTCGCTGAGAAACCCTGGGGAAGCCCGGTCACCGAGATGGCCGAGGGATCAGAAAACTTCAGCTGCGCAGGAAGAGTGATCTGGGTTGTGAAGCCCAAGTGAGCATTCTTCAGTGCAATATCGTCGAAAGCGTTGGGCGTCTCGTCGTATTTCTTCAGGACATCAGCAATGCGTCCACCCCGAAGGTCCTTCAAATGCACGACGTTCTCAATGGTCAGGAGAGAATCTTTGCTCTCGGCGTAGATCTTTTCCGCCTGAGTCGGAGCGTTCCCATCCAGGCCGACCTTAAAAGCGGTGTCGATTGTCGGGTCGTCGCCATTGACCGGAAGGGACCCAAACACCTTCTTGTACTTGTAAATGCCGGTCAAGCCATCCGCAGACAACTCCTGAGTGGAGAATTCGTAGTCGGGAATTCCTGCGGCTTGGAAGAAGTTAGGCCCGGTTTTCGGGGGCTGTAAGTCGTGGCCATCCTCTTCATCAACCCAGCGCGTCGTCCGGCTTGGTGCGGACGCGAAGCAGTCGGTAGGTGACTGTGCGAGTGCCAGGGCCAACGCATCGAAGTTAAAGACCTGAGCGGGGGTGGTCGATGATGCGAAGAAGTTGAACGTACCTGTAACGCTAATCTGTTCGCTGGCTAGTTGAGTCGCTTCCGCGGGGTCAGTTGTGCCAACGGCATAGGGGACCTGGACCTTGATCGTGTGCTGACCGGGGTTGGCTTTCTCTGCATCGTAGATATCGAGCAGCTGGCGCCAGCTCAGATCCCTGAGGTGGATGTTCGCAGTGACCTGTGTGCGTTCAGCGCCCGGGGAGAACGAGGTGTAGGCGAGCATTGACGAGGTGGATTTCGCGCGAGACGTTCCCAACGTGACTGCCTCAGGGACACTGACGGTCAGTGTGATATCGGGGTTGTCGTTGCTGCCGGAGTCATGAGGGGAGAGCCCCTGTGCAGCCGCAGCGCGGATTTCTGCCTCGTGGCCTGCCAGAAGCGTAGTGATCGGAATGTCCAGCACGACGGTACCGTGATAGGTCGTGATCACAGGGGTCGTATTGCACACCGTCGTGCTTGTTGATGAGACGTATTGTGAGAGGGAGAAGGGCTGGGCATCGGCTCGTGCGCTGCGTGGCGTAAACACTGATACCGTACCTGCAGCGACAAGAGCCAAACCAACACCCGTCGCCAGAACTCTCCGGCTTTTGCTCATGATGATCCCCAGTCGTAGGTGTGCGTATTAAACGCTATGAGTCATGATTGCTCAGTATACACATTGTCGAAAAAGTGCCGCGTCTATTGCTGGCTTGGCAATGGAAAGGCGCGCCATGAGCCGCCCGATCGGAGGCCGCCGCGAGGCCTGCTGGGCCTGGCCGGGCTTCGAGTCGACGCGCCGAGTGAAGCTCGCGGCGCGGGCGGCGTGGGATGTTGTAGGTGTGCGGTGAATGAGGACATGGCGGCATGGCGAGTGTGCAGTCATTGCCCGATCGGAGGCCGCCGCGAGGCCTGCTGGGCCTGGACGGACAACGAGTCGACGCGCCGAGTGAAGCTCGCGGCGCGGGCGGCGAGCGGGCGGGCAGGCCTCGCGGTGGCCGGAGATCTGGCGGGGCTGCGGCGGTGGCTGGAGATCTGGCGGGGCTGCGGCAGGGGCGGAGATCTGGCGGGGCTGCGGGCAGCGCAGATACGAAAAACCGGCGACCCGAAGGCCACCGGTTATCTGTGCGTCATGGGGGACTTGAACCCTCAACCCGCTGATTAAGAGTCAGCTGCTCTGCCAATTGAGCTAATGACGCGGGGTACTTTCACCAGCCGGAGCCGGGAAAGCTGTGCGTCATGGGGGACTTGAACCCTCAACCCGCTGATTAAGAGTCAGCTGCTCTGCCAATTGAGCTAATGACGCGGGGGTTTTGCAACCGAGAGATAAATATACAGGCGAGATTCGCCCCGCGCAAGTCTATGAGGGGTGTCGTGGCCTATGTCGCACGCTCGCCGGGCGTGAGGCACTCGGACACCTACAATGGGGCCAGAGATGAAAGGGGAACGCCATGTCGGACGCGTCGAGCGCCTACTCCGTGGTCGCCGAGGACATCCTCAAGCTCGTGTGGAGCGCCGAGGAGGCCGGCCGCGACGGCGTCAAACCTAAGGACGTCTCCGAGCACATGGGAGTCGTCCCCTCGACCGCGACCGAAAACATCCAGCGCCTGGCCCGCCAGGGCCTCGTCACGCACGAGCGCTACGGCCGCGTGCGACTGACCCCGCAGGGCCGAGCGATCGCGCTGGGCATGGTGCGCCGCCACCGCCTGCTTGAAACCTACCTGCATGAAGCCCTCGGTTTTTCCTGGGATGAGGTCCACGAGGAGGCTGAGATCTTGGAACATGCCGTCTCCGATCGTCTTCTCGACCGCCTCGACCGCGTGCTCGGATACCCGAGTCGTGACCCGCACGGGGACCCGATCCCGCGGGCTGACGGAACCAGCGACGATGTTGCTGGAACCCCGCTCGACGCGCTCGAGGTGACCGCCGGGGGAGTCGTCGACCGGCTGCCCGACCGTGACCCCGACGCTCTGCGCGCCTGGGAAGAGGCGGGCCTCGTGCCCGGCGCCCGCATCACCGTGGTGGCATCCGGCTCCGACGGCGTCACGGTTCTGCTCGAAGACGGGCAGATGTTCCTCCTGGACCCCGCCCAGGCCTCGGGCATCATCGTTCGAAACTGACCTCCTCATTGTCGAGGCCCGGAAGCGATCCAGCCCGCCTGTCCGAGGTGAACAAGCGGGCTGGGAGTGCCCTGTCGGGACGCGCAGATGACGGAGCGGAGAGCTCAGGCGAGCGCCGCGGACGTCATCGACGGCGGCACGTGAGCGCTGTGACCAGCCGCCAGAAGAGCCTCTCGCAGCGTTGTGATCGCGCTATCGAGCTCCTCGTCGCTCGTCGGCGCAGCCTTCGAGAGCAGAACGTCGGACTCGTCGCGCAGAGGGATCACATGCAGATGCGTGTGCGGCACCTCGAAGCCAGCAATGACGAGGCCGGCGCGCGGCACGCCGAAAGCCGACTTCTGGGCGAGGCCGATTGCGCGCGCCACCTTCATGAGGTGTGCGGCCACGTCGGAGGGGGCGTCGGTCCACGACTCGTAGGGGGTGCGCGGGACGACGAGGACGTGTCCGGGCGAGGTGGGTTCGATCGTTGCGAAGGCGACGCACAGGTCGTCGGCCCACACGAAGCGACCGGACCAGGCGCCGGAGATGATGTTTTCGAAGACGGTGCTCATGCGACTATTGTCACCTATTCGCGCCCGCTTCGGTAGGTGAGCGCATCCGGCGGGGTTGGCGGGCGTGAACTACCCTGGTGGGGAGTATTGTTACGCGACCCATCGTTAAGCGAGGAACGCACAGATGAGCGAAATCCGCAGAGTGCCCCGGCCCAGCGCTACACCGCTGAGCTCGCAGGTCAGATCGAGACGAAGTGGCAGGACCGCTGGGAGGAGCTGGGCACATTCCACGCGGACAACCCCACGGGCGACCTGGCTGGTCCGCTGGCCTCCCGCAACCCCTTCTTCATCCTCGACATGTTCCCCTACCCCTCGGGTAAGGGCCTGCACGTGGGACACCCGCTGGGCTACATCGCGACCGACACGCTCGCGCGCTACCGCCGCATGAAGGGCGACAACGTCCTGTACACGATGGGCTACGACGCCTTCGGCCTGCCCGCCGAGCAGTACGCCGTCCAGACCGGCCAGCACCCGGCCATCACCACGAACCAGAACATCGCGAACATGCGCCGCCAGCTGCGTCGCATGGGCCTGTCCCACGACTCGCGCCGTTCCTTCGCCACGACCGACATCGAGTACGTGCACTGGACGCAGTGGATCTTCCTGCAGATCTTCAACTCGTGGTTCGATCCTGAGGCGACGGCCCCCGATGGCTCGCGGGGCGCGGCCCGCCCGATCAGTGAGCTGATCGCCAAGCTCGAGTCCGGCGAGATTCGCCCTGAGGACGGCTCCGACTACTCCTCGCTCGATCGCGCCGCGCAGGCGAAGATCGTCGACTCCTACCGCCTCGCCTACGTCTCCGAGGCCCCCGTCAACTGGTGCCCGGGCCTGGGCACGGTCCTTGCCAACGAAGAGGTCACTGCGGATGGTCGCTCCGAGCGCGGCAACTACCCGGTCTTCAAGCGCAACCTGCGTCAGTGGATGATGCGTATCACCGCCTACGGTAAGCGCCTGTCCGACGACCTCGACACGATCGACTGGCCCGAGAAGGTGCGCACCATGCAGCGCAACTGGATCGGCCGCTCTGAGGGTGCGACCGTGCGCTTCGACGTGCCCGGCGCGCGCGAGGCAGGCGCCTCCCTCGACTCGCTCGACGTCTACACGACGCGCCCAGACACCCTGTTCGGCGCGACCTTCATGGTCGTGGCCCCCGAGCACCCGATCCTCGGTGGCACGGCCGGTGGCGACGCCGGCGACGAGGACGCTCTCACTCTGCCCGCCTCCTGGCCCGAGGGCACGAAGGACGCGTGGACGGGCGGCGCCGCCACCCCCAAGGAGGCCGTGAGCGCCTACCGCGCCCAGGCCGCCGCGAAGTCCGAGGCCGAGCGCGCCGACGAGGAACGCACCAAGACCGGCGTGTTCACCGGCCTGTTCGGTATTGACCCGGTGAACGGACGGCCGGTGCCGATCTTCGTCGCCGACTACGTCCTGTGGGGCTACGGCACCGGCGCCATCATGGCCGTGCCCGCCCACGACGACCGCGACTGGGCCTTCGCCCGCGCCTACGACCTCGACATCGTGCGCACGATCGGCCCCGCCGACGACCCCTACGGCCCCGACCTCGAGGAAGGCGCGTACACGGGCGATGGCGTGGCCGTCGACTCCGCGAACGACGAGATCAACCTCAACGGTCTGGCGAAGGACGAGGCCAAGGCCGCCATGATCGAGTGGCTGGTCGCCAAGGCCTGGGCCACGGCACCGTCACCTACCGTCTGCGCGACTGGCTCTTCAGCCGCCAGCGCTACTGGGGCGAGCCCTTCCCGATCGTGTGGGACGAGGACGGCGTCGCGCATGCCCTGCCCGAGGATATGCTCCCCGTCGAGCTGCCCGAGGTCAGCGACTACAGCCCGCGCACTTTCGACGCGGACGACGCGGACTCCTCGCCGGAGGCCCCGCTGGGCCGCGCCGAGGACTGGGTGAACGTCACGCTCGACCTGGGTGATGGCCCCAAGACCTACCGTCGCGAGACCAACACGATGCCCCAGTGGGCGGGCTCGTGCTGGTACGAGATGCGCTACACCGACCCCACGAACTCCGAGCGCTTCGCCGGCGAGGAGAACCTGGCCTACTGGATGGGCCCGCGCGAAGGGAAGGTCAGCGGCGGCACCGACATGTACGTCGGCGGCGTCGAGCACGCGGTCCTGCACCTGCTCTACGCCCGCTTCTGGCAGAAGGTCCTCTTCGACCTGGGTCACGTGCCGGACTCCGAGCCCTACCACAAGCTCTTCAACCAGGGCTACGTCCAGGCCTACGCCTACACCGACGCGCGCGGCCAGTACGTGCCCGCCGACGAGGTCGAGGGCGACGAGACGACCGGCTTCACCTACAAGGGCGAGCCCGTTAACCGTGAGTACGGCAAGATGGGCAAGTCCCTGAAGAACATCGTCACGCCCGACGAGATGTACGACGCCTACGGCGCCGACGTCTTCCGCGTGTACGAGATGAGCATGGGCCCCCTCGACCTGTCGCGCCCGTGGGAGACCCGCGCCGTCGTCGGCTCCCAGCGATTCCTGCAGCGCCTGTGGCGTAACGTGGTCGACGAGGAGACCGGCGAGCTCACGGTCACCGACGAGCCCGCGGACGACAAGACGCGCCGTCTCGTGGCCCGCACGATCGCCGAGGTCACCGAAGAGTACGAGAACCTGCGCATCAACACCGCGATCTCCAAGCTCATCGTCCTCAACAACCACCTGACCAGCCTGGACGCCGCCCCGCGCGACGCCATCGAGCCCCTGATCCTCATGCTCGCCCCGGTCGCCCCGCACCTGTGCGAGGAGCTGTGGGCGCGCCTGGGCCACGAGGCCTCCCTGGCCCGCGAGCCCTTCCCGGTCGTTGAGGATTCCTCGCTGCTGGTCGAGGACACGGTCACGGCCGTCATCCAAGTCAACGGCAAGGTGAAGGCCCGCATCGAGGTCGCTCCCTCCATCTCCGAGGAGGACCTCATTGCGGCCGCCTGGCCGAGGCCCCAATCGTCAAGGCCCTCGGCGGGGCAGATCCCCTCAAGGTGATCGCCCGCGCGCCGAAGCTGGTCAACGTCGTCGTTAAGAAGTGAGGTCGCATGCCTGAAGGCGATGCAGTCCGTCGCCTAGCCGGTACCCTTGACGAGCTTTTCGTCGGGGGTATCGTCTCGGCCTCGTCCCCGCAGGGGCGCTTCGCGTCCTCCGCAGCCCTCCTCGACGGGTGGGTCATGCAGCGGGTACGCGTGCACGGCAAGCACATGTTCATCGGTTTCGTCCCACCCATCGACGGCGAGACGTACGAGGCCGGGGTGGCCCTCCTGGAGGGTGCCGCGGCCGGCAGCGGGGAGCCGATCCTGCCCGAGGATGCTCCCTGGCCGGACCGGTGGGTGCATATCCACCTGGGCCTGTACGGCTGGTGGCGCTTTAACGGCGACGAGACCGTCGTCGACGAGGGCCACGGCGTTGCTCACCGCATCCCTAACGTCCCGAAGGGGGAGTGGAACGGTCACTCCGAGACCCGCTGGGGCGAGGGCTTTGGCGAGGCCAAGGCGGGGGGAGTGGGAGCCGCCGGAGCCGGTCGGTGCCGTGCGCCTGCGCCTGTTCAATGATCACGCCGTCGCCGACCTGGTGGGCCCCAACCGCTGCGACCTGATCACGGATGAGGAGCGCGTCAAGGCGGAGTCGAAGCTGGGTCCGGATCCCCTGGACGCCGGGGCGCGCTCCGACGTCGAGGCCATGGAGCGTTTCGCTCAGGTCGCTCACTCCAAGAAGCGCGCGATCGGCGAGATCGTCATGGATCAGTCGATCATTGCGGGCGTGGGCAACATCTACCGCGCTGACGCTCTGTTCCTCGCGGGTATCTCGCCGCACCGCAAGGGCGCCAACATTTCCGTCAAGCGTCTGCGCGAGTTGTGGGTCCTTATCTGCGACCTTATGAACCGCGGCTTGGCCGCCGGTCGACTGGACACGATGGACCCGGAGGAAGCTCCCAATCCGCCGATCGAGGGGGACGAGGAGGCCTCGCGCTGGTACGTGTACCACCGCACGGACCGGCCGTGCTTGCGTTGCTCTACGCCGATTCGCGAGGCGCTCATGCAGAACCGACGCCTGTTCTGGTGTCCGTCCTGCCAGCGCTGAGCGCGCGAACTACCGCTAGGGGAGTGCGGGCCACGAGGCTCGCACTCCTCGGCCTTTGTCAGGCGATCTCTTCGAATCCGAGCACCGAGTAGAGTTCGCGGGCCCCGCCGTGGCGCGTGTCCAGGCGCAGGGCGAGGGTGTCGAATCCCCACTGCGAGCAGCGAGCGGCGACCTCGGAAACGAGGGCCGTCGCAATGCCGCGCCTGCGGTAGTCGGGGGCGACGATCAGGTCCACCACGAAGGGGCCATCCGGCGCGTCATCCCATGGGGATTCACGCACGACGAGGATCGCACCGACGAGCGTTCCTCCGTCCCACGCGCCGATGAATGAGTCTTCCGTGGTCGCCCCGAAAGCGCCCTCAAACGTCAGGCGGAGTTCTTCGGAGGTTTCCAAGAGCGCCTCAGGCGTGACGTCGTCGCCGTACGCCTCGAGGGTGAGCACCGCGAGCGCGGGGATGTCGAATGTTGTGAGCGTGGCGATCTCAATACCCTGAGGCCGATTCGCCGCTGACAACGCGTCCAGTGGGGCATGTAGAGTTCGAGCTTCCATAAACCAACTATAGGTGAGGGTGCTCACTTTGTCACGGCTCTTGAACGTTTTCTCACGAGCGTGGTCTGATCGGCCGATGTGTGCCTCAGATGTAGAGGGCTGGCTCCTCGAAGAAGCAGTTGGGATCGACGATGAGGTCGCGGTCGCGCGTGTCCTTTTCGGGCTTGGGGAGCAGGCGCGCGGGAACGCCGATAGCCACGTTGCCGCAGGGCACGTCCTTGACGACGACGGCGTTCGCGCCGATCTTGACGCCCGCGCCCACGGTGATGGGGCCCAGGACCTTCGCACCGGCACCGATCATGACGTGGTCGCCGACGGTGGGGTGGCGCTTGCCGGGAATCATCGCGACGCCGCCGAGAGTGACGCCGTGGAAGATGACGACGTCGTTGCCTACCTCGGCCGTCTGGCCGATGACGACGCCCGTCGCGTGGTCGATGAAGACGCGGCGGCCGATCGTGGCCTCGGGGTGAATGTCCACGCCGGTGACAGCGCGGGCCATGGAGGATAGGACGCGCGCGGGAGTGTGGGCGCCGTGGGACCACAGAGCGTGGGACACTCGGTGCGTCCACAGGGCGTGCACGCCCGGGTACGTCAGTGCGATCTCCAGGGCGGAGGTAGCCGCGGGGTCGCGGCGCTGCGCCGTCACGAGATCCTCGCGGAAGAGTCCGAGCGCCTTGGTGGGCAGGGCACGCGACAGGGTCTTCGACAGGGCGCGTACGGTCAGCTTCACGAGTTCCTCCTGGATGGTCGACTCAGATGGGAACGCACAGGTGGCCCCGGATATTCCATCCGGGGCCACCTTAGCGTGTCGTGAGGAAAAGATCAGTCCTCGAGGCCCGCGAACAGCGCGGTCGAGAGGTAACGCTCACCCGTGTCGGGAAGGAGCGTGACGATCTTCTTTGCCGGCCAGCTCGGGGCGGGCGGCGACGGCGGCCGTACCCGCCAGGGCGGCGCCCGAGGAGATGCCCACGAGCAGGCCCTCTTCGGCGGCCGCGCGGCGGGCGAACTCGAGCGCCTGGGCGGTCTCGACGGAGATGACCTCGTCCACGATGCCCGCGTCGAAGGTCTCGGGCACGAAGTTGGGCATGAGGCCCTGGATGCCGTGCGGGCCGGGGGTGCCGCCGGTCAGCAGGGGAGACTCGGTGGGCTGAATGGCGATGATGCGCACGTTCGGGTTCTTCTCCTTGAGAACCTTCGCGACGCCCGAGATGGTGCCGCCCGTGCCAACGCCGGCGACGAAGACGTCAACCTGGCCGTCGGTGTCCGCCCAGATCTCCTCGCCCGTGTGCGCCACGTGGGCGGCCGGGTTGGCGGGGTTGGTGAACTGGGAGGCGATGATGGCGCCGGGGCGCTCGGAGGCGATGCGCTCGGCCTCGGCGACGGCGGCGGAGACGCCACCCTTCGGGTCGGTGAGGACCAGCTCGGCGCCGAAGGCGCGCACGATGGCGCGGCGCTCGACGGACATCGAGGCGGGCATGACGATGACGACCTTGTAGCCGCGAGCCGCGCCCACCATCGACAGGGCGATACCCGTGTTACCGGAGGTGGCCTCGACGATCGTGCCGCCGGGGGGCCAGGGCGCCCGAGGCCTCGGCCGCGTCGATGATCGAGCGGGCGATACGGTCCTTCACGGAGGATGCGGGGTTGAAGGCCTCGACCTTGGCGACCACGTCAACACCGTCACCGGCAACGTGATTAATACGGACGAGGGGAGTGCCACCGATCAGATCGGCGACGGTGGAGGCGATGCGAGCCATGAGGGGTCCTTCCTAAGCAGGTGTACCCCTGAATTGTCATCCCACGCTCGGAGCCTCGTCTAGTTCAATCCGTCGTGTTTCCACGTAGCGAAACTTTGCAACACCGGACGAGGCCTGGGCCAGGCATGCGTTGATTGAGTCTCGGTCGCCCGGATCGATCGCAATGCGCAGCGTGACGTCCGCGCCCCAGATCGTGTCGATGACCGCGGCTCCTCGTGCGCGAAGCTCTGCCTCGATGCGACCCGCGTCCCCGGGGCTCAGCTGTGTTCGAGGATGTCGCGCCCGACGAGGTAGGCGATGGGGGCGCGGGCGACGGCCTCGGACACGGAGGTGGAGTAGGCCCGCACGAGGCCACCCCCGCCCAGGAGGATTCCGCCGAAGTAGCGGGTGACGACCGCCGTGGCGTTCCATGTGTCGGAAGCGCGCAGGGCCTCCAGCATCGGTGTGCCCGCCGTGCCCGAGGGCTCCCCGTCGTCCGAGGAATGTTGCAGGGGTGCGGCGTCCGGCGGGTCGATAAGATACGCCGAGCAGTTATGGCGGGCCTGCGGGTGCTCGGCCTTGACCGCGTCGATGAGCTCGCGCGCCTCCTCGGGCGTGTCCGTCCTGGCGAGCGTCGTGATAAAACGGGAACGCTTGATCTCAATCTCGTGGGTGAGCAGCGTGCCGGAAGCGAGCGTGCGAAGAGCGGACATGCGCTCAGTCTAAGGGAGAGAGCCCACCCTCAGTCTGTAACCAGGATCGCAGGCGCGTAGGCTCTCGCGATGTGCTTGCGGGGCTGGTCCGTGGTAGTCTTGTCGGGTTGTCGCCGTGCGCCCGCGTGGCGCACCGATCAGAATAGTCGTCGAGAAAGAAGAGGAGCGGTAAGACATGGCAGTTCCCAAGCGCAAGATGTCCCGTGCGAACACCCGCACCCGCCGGTCTACCTGGAAGGCTGATCTTACCGAGCTGAACACCGTCAAGGTTGCCGGCCGTGAGATCCGCGTGCCCCGCCGCCTGGCCAAGGCCTACAAGAACGGCCTCCTGGACGTCGAGGGCTGACCTCGCATCCACGCACGGGCCCGGGACTTGTTGTCCCGGGCCTTTGTCATGCCCACAATTCCTGAATACGCGCCCTTGCCCCCAACGGTCGTCGGCGCGCGCCCGATTCCAGTACCCGAAAAGGAACGCACATGAGCCTGCCGATGTCTCTGCCCGCCGCGAGCGGGGGAGTGGGCCACGGCCTCGTCGCCGCGTCGAGCACGAGTGGCACCGAGGGAGCCATCGTCTCCCTCTTCCTGATTGCCGCCGCTGCGGCCATCGCACCCCTGCTGTCCTCGCTCACACGCAAGCGCGTGCCCGACGTTGTCTGGCTGCTGATCTTCGGCGCCATTATCGGGCCGAATGTTGCGGGCCTCGCGTCCCTCACCGAGCCGATCTCCGTGTTCCGCGAGGTCGGCATGGGCATGCTCTTCCTCATCGCGGGCACCGAGATCGACGTGGAAGAGGTGCACGGACGGGCGGGCAGGTGCTCGCTGCTGACGTGGCTCGCATGTTTCGGCATCGGCCTGGCCGTCTCCTGGGCGGCGGTCGCCGCATCGGGTACGACGGGGGTCGCCACCGCCACCTACATCGCCCTGGCGATCGCGCTGACCTCGACGGCGATGGGTACCCTGCTGCCCATCCTCATGGAGGCCGGCGTTATGGGGACAACCATCGGCAAGGCCGTTCTTGTCCACGGCGCCGTCGGCGAGCTCGCGCCCATCATTGCCATGTCGCTGCTCCTGTCGGCACGCAGCCCATGGGCCGCGGCGATCGTTCTGTTGCTGTTCGCGCTCGCCACGGTTCTTGCGGTCGCCATCCCGACGCGCTTCATCCTCGAGCATCCCGCGATCGGGCGGACGATCCTGCACGGGGCACAGACCTCGCAAAAGACGCTCATGCGCGTCGTCATGCTGGTCCTCACCGGCCTCATGGCGCTGTCCGCCGTCATGCAACTGGACATGGTGCTCGGCGCGTTCGCGGCCGGCATCATCGTGCGCGCGCTGGCACCCGGCAACTTCACGATGGTCGAGGGCGAGCTGCGCACCCTCGGCTTCTCCTTCCTCATCCCGCTGTTCTTCGTCACCTCGGGCATGAACATCTCGCTGAGCGCCGTCGCGGCCTACCCGTTCCTGCTCCTCGCCTTCGTCGGCGCGATCCTCGTGGTGCGCGGCGTGCCCATCGTCCTCGTGGAACGCTTCCACGGCTCGATCGAACGCGTTGGCTGGAGGGATGCGACGCGCATCGGCCTGTACGGCGCGACCGGCCTGCCGATCATCGTCGCCGTCACCGAGCTCGGCGTCACGACGGGTGTCCTGCCCTCGTGGCTCGCCTCCCTGCTCGTCGTCGCCGGCGCGATGTCCGTGCTGCTTTTCCCGCTGCTCGCCTTCCTGCTGGGGCGCGCTGGTGGAAAGGCGCGCTAACCTCCGCTAGTCTTACAGGCGGCGCACAGCGCCACGCCTCCGTAGCTCAATGGATAGAGCAAGGGCCTTCTAATCCCGAGGTTGCAGGTTCGAGTCCTGTCGGAGGCGCCAGCTTATGATGCGGGTGCTCGCCACGAATCGTCGTTGTTGGTCGTTATGTGGCCGCCCGAACCGGGGAAGCGTAGCAAAATGGGGGAGCCGAACGGTTGCAGCTCTTCGACTCCCCGCTTTCCGGGATGGTCTTAGCTACCCATCAGTGTCCTCAGCAGGAGTGTAATCGTCCAGGTCAGCTGCGGCAGTGCCCGGATCACTGCTATGGCGATCTGGGCTTTCTGCTTCCTGTCAAGGCCTCACCACTGTCGAGGCGGGGAGTCGCCGTTGTGACGGGTGCGCTTGGCGGGGTTGGCTCGCGCATATGGATAGGTTATGACGATGTGGATAGGTTATGACGATGTGGATAGGTTAATAACCTATCCACATGCGCATAACCTATCCGGATGCGCATAACCTATCCGCGTATGTGCTGGACGCAGTGTTCGGCGGGGTGCAGTGAGAACTCAGGGCTGGAACCCGTGCAGATCTGCGCGTGGGGAATGTACAGCGACCCGCGAGGTGCAGGTTGGGGGCGAGACTGCGGCGCCGAGCGCAGCATGTCGTATGGACACCAGAAAGCGGACAGGGCATGCGGCGATGTGAAATCCCGTGGCGCATCTCCGACACGAAGTCCCCTTGAACCTCATCTCCGGCACCGATCTGAGACGGGCGCTGTCACAAACTCCCGTTACGTGGACCCCTCCTGCGCTACCTGCACGAAGGTGGACATACTGGGGGCATGAACGCACGAACGAACATCACCCGTCGCATGTGCGGGTCCATTCGTGCCCGAATGTGCAGCTGACGCCGACGTCCGCCATTTCTTAGGCTTGCGCTCCACCACCACACCACCCGCGCCAACGTGCGCTCAGATGGGGCCAGCCGCCACCCGAGAGTTACACCGTGCCCTTCTCAGACGACACCTACGCCTGTCCCTGCACCCACGACCACGAGCCCACGCTCCTGTCCTTCGAGGTCATGCCCCCGCGCAAGCCCTCCCTGGAAGAGCCCTTCTGGAACACGGTCGACCAGCTGCTGCGCGTGCGCCCCGACTTCATGTCCGTCACCTACGGCGCGGGCGGCAAAGACCGCTCCAACGCCCGCTCGACGGTCCGCCGTCTCGTGCGCGACACCCCGATCCAGCCGATCGCGCACCTGACCTGCGTGGGTAACTCGACCGAAGAGGTTGTCTCCACCGTCTACGACTACCTGGACTCGGGCGTGCGCACCTTCCTGGCGCTGCGCGGAGACCCGCCGGTCGGACAGGAAGACTGGGAGCCCGGCCCGGGCGGAGTCGGCAGCGCCACCGAGCTGATCCACCTGATCCGCACCGTCGAAAAGCGCCGCTGTGACGCCCACCCGGGCGAGGCCCTCCGCTCCGCCTTCAAACCCCTGACGATCGCCGTCGCCGCCTTCCCCGCGGGCAATCCGGCCGCTGGAACCACGCCCGCGCAGGAAGTCGAGCGCCTCCTCGTCAAGCAGGCCGCCGGTGCCTCCTTCGCGATCACGCAGCTCTTCTGGGATGCCGAGGTCTACGCCTCCTTCGTCGAGCGCGCCCGCCGCGCCGGCGTCACCATCCCGATCGTGCCCGGCCTGCTGCCGGCCACCGACCCGGCGCGCCTGCGCCGCGTCCAGGACCTCACCGGCATCGAGGTCCCCGAATACCTGCTGACCACGCTCGCCGACTACCCCCACCAGGACGCGCGCGACGAGTTCGGAGCCGTCTTCGGCTCGCGCCTCATCCACTCAGTCCTGGAGGCGGGCGCGCCCGGCGTCCACCTCTACACCTTCAACCGCTCCAAGCCCGTCTTGGACATCCTGGCCCTCATGGGAGTCAAGCCCGACCCGCTGCGGTCCGACGCCTCGGCCCCCGAAACTCGCGCCTGAGCGCACCACCATCCACCCTGCGGCAGGGTGCGGGTCTCCCGCGCAAGCCGAACGAGTAGCACACCCAAGGAGAAAACCATGTCCGCTGCGCCCACGCAGTTCCCCACCGCCACGATCCTGGCCTATCCGCGTATCGGCCGCGGCCGCGAGCTCAAGCGCGCCCTCGAGGCCCGCTGGGCCGGCCGCATCACCGAGGCCGAGCTGATCCAGGCCGCCAACGATCTGCGCAAGGAGAACCTCGCGCGCCTCGTCGAGCTGGGCCTGAACCCCTCCGACGCCTCCCTGGCCGACGCGCCCTCCCTGTACGACCACGTCCTGGACGCCACGATCCTCCTGGGTGCCATCCCGCCGCGCTTCGCCGGCCGGCAGGGCCTCGACCTGTACTTCGCGCTCGCCCGCGGTGACGACAAGGTCGGCCCCGAGGAGATGACGAAGTGGTTCGACACGAACTACCACTACCTCGTTCCCGAGATCGGCCCCGACACGCCCCTGCGCTTCGCCGACGACACGATCACCCGCCGCTTCACGGACGCCCGTGAGTGGGGCTACGTGACCCGCCCCGTCCTGGTCGGCCCCGTCACCTACCTGGCCCTGGCCAAGGCCGACCCGGCCACCCCGGACTTCGACCCGCTCACCCGCATCGACGAGGCCGTGGCCGCGTACGAGGAGGCGCTGGCCTCCCTGCACGCCGCGGGCGCCCCGTGGGTCCAGCTCGACGAGCCGGCCCTGACCTCCGACAACCTCTCGCGCACCCGCGTCGAGCTGGGCGAGCTGGCCGCCCGCGTCTACGAGCGCCTGGCCGCCTCCCAGAACCGTCCCCGGATTCTGCTGACCACGCCCTACGGCGACGCCTCCCACGCGGTGGGCGCGCTCGCCAAGACCGGCGTCGAGGCCCTCCACGTTGACACGCTGCGCGGCTCCCTGCCCGAGGGCGCGGACCTGTCCGGCGTCACCCTGGTTGTCGGCGCGGTCGACGGCCGCTACATCTGGCGCGCCGACCTGGCTCAGCTGCGCGAGACCCTGAAGGCCGCGCAGTCCCTGGGCGCCGCACGCGTCACCGTCGCCACCTCGAACTCCCTGCAGCACGTGCCTCACGACACCGCACTGGAGACCTGGGACGACGCGACCCTCAACGAGAACCTGCACGCATGGCTGGCCTTCGCCGATCAGAAGGTCGTCGAGGTTGTCACCCTGGCCCGCGGCCTGGATGAGGGCTGGGAAGCCATCGATGCCGAGGTCGCCGAGGCCACCCGCGTCCTCGAAGAGCGCGCCGCCGCCCCCGGCGTCGTGCGCCCCGAGGTCCGTGCCCGCACCGCCGCCCTGACCGAGGCCGACCGCACCCGCGAGCCCTACCTGGAGCGTGAGGCCGCCCAGACCGAGCGCCTGCACCTGCCCCCGCTGCCCACCACGACGATCGGTTCGTTCCCGCAGACCACCGAGATCCGCAAGGCTCGCGCCGCCAACGCCCGCGGTGAGCTGTCCGACGCGGACTACGAGGCCCGCATGCGCGAGGAGATCGCCTCGGTCATCAAGTTGCAGGAGGAGCTGGGACTCGACATGCTCGTCCACGGCGAGGCCGAGCGTAACGACATGGTCCAGTACTTCGCCGAGCTGCTCGACGGCTTCGCGGCAACGCGCAACGGCTGGGTGCAGTCCTACGGCTCGCGCTGCACGCGTCCCTCCATCCTGTGGGGCGACGTCTCGCGTCCTGCGCCCATGACCGTGGGCTGGACCAGCTACGCCCAGTCGCTGTCCAACAAGCCCGTCAAGGGCATGCTCACCGGCCCCGTCACGATCATCGCGTGGTCCTTCCCGCGCAACGACCTGCCGCTCGGCGACATCGCCGACCAGATCGGCCTGGCCCTGCGCGACGAGGTCTCCGACCTCGAGGCCGCCGGTATCGCTGCCATCCAGGTCGACGAGCCCGCCCTGCGTGAGCTCCTGCCCCTCGACGCCGACCGCCATGCGGACTACCTCGACTGGTCCGTGGGATCCTTCCGCCTGGCCACCTCCTCGGTGCGTCCCGACACCCAGATCCACACGCACCTGTGCTACTCGGAGTTCGGCCAGATCATCGACGCCATCAAGGGCCTCGACGCGGACGTGACCTCGATCGAGGCGGCCCGCTCCAAGATGGAGGTCGTCCCCGAGCTCGCCGAGGCCGGCTTCGACCATGGCATCGGCCCCGGCGTGTGGGACATCCACGCACCCCGCGTCCCCAGCACCGAAGAGCTCGCCGAGCTCATCGGCCTGGCCGCCGACGCCGTGCCGGTCTCGCGCCTGTGGGTCAACCCCGACTGCGGCCTGAAGACCCGCGGCTACGAGGAAACGAAGGCGTCGCTGGACAACCTTGTCTCCGCTACTCGGCAAGTGCGTTCCCAGCGCGGCCTGGAGAGCTGAGCGCTCTTCTAGGCAATAGGTGAGGGGCGGGCCCGATGGGTCCCGCCCCTCACCGTTTGCTTCTGCGCGGGCGTGTGAATGCGTCTGTGTGGGCGCGCGAATGCGTGGGGGAGGAGTGGGCACCTGCGCCCACGAATGTGACAGCGTGACAATGTGACAGCCGGCAGGGGAGCCGGAGCACAGTTCTTAGCCGCCTTACGTTATCGTTGATATTGCAACGTTTAATGGTTGTCGGAAGTGCGGTCGGCGGTGAACCGAGCGCGTCCGGCCCGTGATCACACGCTGTTACACAGTCTCATTGTGCGGACTCCGTGTTGCTCGGACGGAAGTCGTCCGACAGACTTAATGCCATGACGACCTTCGCGAACCCCATGTGCTGCCCCTGCGGTGGCATGATGTCGCGAATGTGTATGTGATTGACGCCCCAGATACCCCTGTCAATCACCGCCGCAGTGATATACCCACGCCGATAGTGGGAGTGCGGCCCCGAAGAATCGGATACACCCATGACCCTCGTCAACACCCCTGCCGCTTCCGTCCGCGCCGCCAACGACACCCCCACCTCCTACGAGGAATTCCTCGACGTTCTGGCCGGCCTGCGACTGAGCTCCTCCCGCATCGACATTGACATCGACCGCGGCCAGGTCACCCTCGACGGACGCGACGCCGGACTGTCCGCCAAGGAACACGACCTCCTAGCCCACCTGGCCTCCAACGCCGACCGCTCCGTCACCCGCGACGAACTCTTCGCCTCTGTGTGGGCGCACGCCGACCTCGGCTCCGACTCCCGCACCGTCGACGCCCACATCCGCCGCCTGCGCAAGAAGCTCTCCATCCTGCCCGACCTCATCTCCACGGTCCGCGGCGAAGGCTACCGCTTCAACTCCACCCCCTCCGTGCGAGTTCGCGTCACCCGCCCCATCACCCTCGCCGCCTGACATCCCCTCGCGGCGGACCCCGCCGGCGCCCCTGCCGAGCCACCGCGCGCATCGGCCCAGCGGCCACCCCGGGCGGCTCCCAGCCCAGCCACACGCACGGGACACAAAAGGGGAGAGGGGCCCCGGCCTCGTCCCCGAAACCGCGCCCCTCTCAGGCGTTTGTGCCAACTCCCTTAGATCACGAGTCGCGTGATCTCCGAATCCAGCGGCAGCTCCTCCACGTGCAGGGGCGAGGCCTCCATGCGGTGTCGAAGCCCGTCGATGTCATCCGGGTTCGACAAGTCGATGCCGACCAGAGCCGGGCCGAGCTCGCGGTTGTTCTTCTTCGTGTACTCGAAGTGCACGATATCGTCCGCGGGACCCAGCACATCCGACAGGAAGACACGCAGCATGCCAGGCTGCTGCGGGAAAGTCACGAGGAAGTAATGACGCAGGCCCTCGTGACGCAGCGAACGCTCCATGACCTCGGCATAGCGCGTTAGGTCGTTGTTACCACCCGAGACCACGCAGACGATCGCGCCGTCGGAGCGGCCCAGCAGCGCCTTGCGATCCGCCGGATCGGTCAGGTACACGTGCGCAGCCGTGGAAGCGAGAGCGCCCGCAGGCTCGGCGATGACGCCGTCGGACTGGTAGAGCTCCAGCATCTCGGTACACACCGCGCCCTCGGGGACGACCAGCACGGAATCAACGAACTGCGAGGCGATATGGAAGGGGAGCGAGCCCGCGCGGCCCACCGCCGTGCCGTCCACGAAAGGATCGACCTTTGCGAGGGACATCGGCTGACCCGCCTCGAGAGCGGCGTGCATCGATGCCGCGCCCGCGGGTTCCACGCCGATGATTTTCACCTCCGGACGATTCGCGCGCAGCCACGTCGCGATGCCCGCGATGAGGCCGCCGCCGCCCACGGGGACCAGGACGGCCGCCGTGTCCTCGGGCATCTGCTCCTCGAGCTCGACGCCAATCGTGCCCTGGCCGGCGATCGTAAACGGATCGTCGTAGGGGTGAACGTAGGTGCGGCCCGTGGCGCGCGCAGCCTCCTGGGCCAGCGCGTTCGCGCGATCGAACGTGCCATCCACGATGACCTGCTCGACCCACTCGCCTCCGATCGTCGCGATACGGCGACGCTTCTGGCGGGGCGTATTGGACGGAAGGTAGATCGTGCCGCGCACGCCCAGGTGAGCGCAGGCGTAGGCCAGGCCCTGCGCGTGGTTGCCGGCCGACGCGCACACGACGCCGCGTTCGCGCTCGGCGGGGGACAGGAGCGACATGCGCGCATACGCGCCGCGCACCTTGAAGGAGCGGCACTTCTGCTGGTCCTCACGCTTGAGCAGAATATCGACGCCGGCCTCGGTGGACAGACGCTCAGAACGCTCCAGGTTCGTGCGAACGGCAACCCCCTCCAGGGCCGTGGCGGCCTGACGGATGTCCTTCGGCGTGGTCACGTGAGAACTAGCGGTCATGGGAACTCCTTCCAATACCCTTCTAGTGTAGTAGTGGCCACCGCCCCCAAGTCCCACCCAACCGTATGACCCAGAGCGCACTAACATAGAAGGCGTGAAAACTTTGAAAGACCCCCTGGTCTGGATTGACTGCGAAATGACCGGCCTGGACGTCGAGCGCGACGCCCTCATCGAGGTGGCTGTGGTCGTGACCGACGGCGACCTCACGATTGTCGACCCCGGCATGGATGTGCTGATCAAGCCGCCCGCCGAAGCACTCGACAACATGAACGACTTCGTGCGCAATATGCACACCTCCTCCGGGCTGCTCGACGACCTGCAGACGTCGGCCGTGTCCATGGAAGAGGCCACCGAGCAGGTGCTGTCCTACATCAAGCGCTTCGTGCCCCAGCAGGGCAAGGCGCTCCTGGCTGGCAACTCGGTGGGTACCGACAAGATGTTCCTCGAGGCGAACATGCCCTCCGTCATCGATCACCTGCACTACCGCCTGGTGGACGTGTCTTCCATTAAGGAGCTGGCCAAGCGCTGGTACCGCGCCGCCTTCGCCGAGGCGCCCGATAAGCACGGCGGCCACCGCGCGTTGGCCGACATTCTGGAGTCCATCCAGGAGCTCGAGTACTACCGCCGCGTGCTCTTCCCGGCCGAGCCGGTGACCACCGAGCGCGCGCGTGAGGTGGCTCGTGAGGTTCTCGCCCTGGGTATTCCCGCCATGGGTGAGGCCGCCGAGGCCTGATCTGTCTTCCTGACGCCAAGCGGCGGCATCCCTGCGGGGGTGTCGCCGCTTCGCTGTGTGGGGCGGCGGGTGGGCGCAGCGTGGCGTCCACAGGGGCGTGCGTGCGATCCTCGTTATCCACAGGGCTACGAGGCGCACGCGTGTCATCCACAGGGTCCGCCAGCGCGCTTGATGCGGTGCGGTGAGTAGGGCTTTCCTGGATGCATCCGGCCAGCGCCGGCCAGAACGGACAAAGGATGCAACGATGCAGGATATATCGACGACCCTCAGGGGCCGTATCGGATCAGAACCGATGATGAAGCACGTCAAGGGCGACGTCTGCGTGACGACTTTCCGGCTCGCAATCAAGAGGTGGCGCTTTGTCAGCGACGTGCGCACGGGCAACGCCTCCTACGTGGAGGACGGTGCCTACTGGTACACGGTGGAAACATGGGACACCTTGGCCTCCAACGTGTTCCGCAGCTGCCGCAAGGGTGACCCCGTCGTCGTGGTCGCCCGACCCGTCCCGAACGGCTGGATTGACGGCAATGGGCAGATCAGGTCATCGATCGTCTACCGCGCTTCTTCGGTCGGCCACGACTTGGCGAGGGGGACCTCCCAGTTCACGAAGAATGGCGCGCACACGACCGAAGAACCGGCGGGTGGAACGCAGGGGGATCCCTATTCGACGAGGCAGGGGCAGGGTTCAGCGGAAGCACCCCAGGGTGGGGGTAACAACGGCGACCCGGGCGACGATCTACACGCGCACGTGGTTGAGCCGGACGAGGGAACGAACATCCCGCCCAATGAAGGTGGCGTACAGCATGAAGAGCCGACGTTGGAAGCGCCGACTGGCGTAGCGGGCGGCGAACTCTCACCCCTCGCTACGCCGGAAGAACGCGTTGGGTCCGAGGATGAATCCTCGGACCCGGGACAGGGCACGCGCTCGTGCTTCGACTATTCGGCGGTGGACCATGGACACGCCGATGCGACGAAAAACGATGCGTTCGAGCCTATTGATGGCGACGCGGACGAGCCGCCCGATGCCGCCTAGGCGGACGCGTCCACGATCGCGACCTGCGCGATGGCGAACTTCCCGTCGTGGCTGATGGAGACGAGCGCTCTCCACGTGGACGGCGCTCCGAGTGACTCCTCGCAGGCGGCCGCGACGTCTCCGTGCACAGCGAGAGCGGGGCGGTCCCACTCGTCGTGGATGACCTCAATTTCGCGCCAGTCCACGTCGTCGGCTCCGATGCGAGGAGGGGAGCCGAAGAGGGCGCACGACCAGGCCTTGATGAAGGCTTCCTTCGCGGCCCATAGGCCGCCCGCGTGACGGGCCACGGCCTCGTCATAGCGAGCGGAACCGGGCTGCGCGCCTGAGGTGGCGGCGGCGCGCGCGCGGACCCGGCGGGCCTCCCTGGGCGTCAGGACGCCGTTCAGGAAGGCCGAACCCGGCTCCCTCACCTGAGCGGCAAACTCAGGGAGAGATACCAGGTCAATGCCGAGTCCGCGCATCGCTCACTCGCCTTCCGGCAGGTGGTAGAAGCCGTCCTCGCCGAGGCGAGCGTTCGGATCCAGCAGGATCGCGGCCTCGACCTCGTGCGCGTCACCCGCGATGCCCGCAGCCGGGTCGTCGGGCAGGCGACGGCCCTCGACCGAGGTGAACAGCGGGGCGTGGCCCAGCATGCCCATCTCGATGTGACGCTGGCCGTTGCGCAGACGACGATCCGACGCCGCGCGCCACGCCTCAAGGCGCTCGCGTCCGGCCTCACGCTCCACGATGGCTTCGAAGGCAGCCGGGTTGACCAGCGCCAGGAAGCCGGAGACGTGGCCGAAGCCGAGCGAAGTCGCGAACGCCGCACGCACCGGCCCACGAGAGGACAGGTTGAGCGGGGAACGCAGCCACACGAGCGGGCTGTACTTCTCCATCGCGTCGTCGACGCAGTCCAGCGCGACGTTGGCGGGGATTAGACCCGAGCGGAACACGTCGATGATGCCACCGACCTGGAACACGCAGGCGCCGCCCTTCGCGTGACCCGTGAGGGTCTTCTGCGAGATGACGAGCAGCGGGTTACCGGGCGTGCGGCCCAGCGCCATACCGACGCGGGTGTGCAGATCCGACTCGTTCGGGTCGTTGGCGTTCGTGGACGTGTCGTGCTTGGACACGAAGGCCACGTCGTCGATGCCCACGCCGAGCTCGCCGAGGTTGCGGGCGATGACCGAGTCGTGTCCGCCGCGCGCCACCGCGAGAGCACCCAGGCCGGGAGCCGGAATCGAGGTGTGCGCGCCGTCGCTGAAGGTCTGCGCGTGCGCCACGACAGCCAGGACCGGCAGGTTCATGTCGAGCGCCACCGACGCGCGGGTCAGCAGCACGGTGCCGCCGCCCTGCGCCTCGACGAAGCCGCCGCGGCGGCGGTCGTTGGCCCGCGAGACGAAGCGCGAGGAGATACCGCGAGCGAGCAGCTCGTTCGAGTTCGCCGTCGCGTTCATCGCACCGAAGCCCACGATCGACTCCACCTGGATGTCGTCGATCGCGCCGGCCACGACGAAGTCAGCCTTGCCGGCCTTGATCTTGTCGACGCCCTCCTCGATGGAGACCGCGGCGGTCGCGCAGGCGCCGACCGGGTTGATCATCGAGCCGTAGCCACCCACGTAGGACTGCATGGTGTGTGCAGCCACGACGTTGGGCAGGGTCTCCTGCAGGATGTCCTGCGGGTAATCCTCGCCCAGGAAACGGTCGACGAACAGCTTGTGCATCGAGCGCATGCCACCGAAGCCGGTGCCCTGCGTGGAAGCCACGGTCGCCGGGTGGACGACGCGCAGCAGCTCGGCGGGGCTGAAGCCAGCGGACACGAACGCGTCGACGGCGGACACCAGGTTCCACACGGCGATCGGGTCGATCGAATCCAGCATCGAGGCCGGGATTCCCCAGCGAGCCGGATCGAAGTCCGTCGGGAACAGGCCGCCGATGCGGCGGTTCAGGGTCGCGCGACGCGGCACGCGCACCTGGGCGCCGGACTTGCGGGTCACCTGCCACTCACCGAACGCGGTCTGCTCAATGACGGTGAACTGCGGGTCAGCCTCGGCGTAGGAGCGGGCCTCGGCCTCGTCCTCGACCGTGAACGTGATGTCGCGGTCCAGGAAGACCATCGCGGACTCGGGCGTGTAGCCGTCGTGCAGCGGGCCATCATCGTGGAAGAAGCGCACGCCGGAGCGGGCCACGACCTCGTCGCGGTAGCGCTCAAAGATCTCCGACTCGGGGACCAGCTGGTCGTCCTTGTCGTACCAGCCGCCCACGGGGGTGTCCGACCAGGTCAGCAGGCCGGTCATCCACGCCAGCTCGAGCACGCCCGCGGGGGTGAGCTCGACGGAACCGTCGGTGTGGATGCCGAGCTCGGCCTGAGCACGGGTACGGGCGCTGCCCCACGGGCCGACCTCGCCGTGACCGACGATGACGACCGTGTCGGCCAGCGACGCGGTGGTGTTGCCCCACTGCGAGGGGTCGACGTGCGGCACGGTGACCTGCGAGGGCGAGGGCAGCGCGGAGACGGTCGCAACCGGCTTCGCCACGGGGGCCTCGGGAGCTGCGGCCTCGGCCTGAGCGCGCAGGGCGCGCAGGTCGATGGAGGAGTCCAGGCCGCCGGTCAGATCGGCGTCCACCGGGGCAGTGGCGGCCTGCGCGCGAACCTCTGCGCTCGACAGGTTCAGCAGCTGCTCGGCCATTTCCTCGGTCGACCAGGTGCGAACACCCGCAGACTCGACGGCGGCGACCATCGGGTCGTTGCCGCCCATGAGGCCGGTACCGCGCACCCAACCGATACGCGGGTGAGCGATCGACACGCGCGAACCCCAGATCGGCTCGGCCGCCCAACGGGTCGCGATGGCGTCGAAGGATGCCTTCGCCTCGGCGTACGCGCCGTCGCCGCCGAAGATGCCGCGGTTCGGGGAACCGGGCAGCACGACGTGTGCAGGCGGTGATCAGCGTGCGTGTCGGAACCGATCGCGCACAGGCCGGCAATGGAACGCTCAACGCTCCACAGCAGCAGGCGCATCTGGTTCTCAGAGGCCGGACCAGCGTCGGCCAGCGTGCCGGAAACGCGCGGAGCAGCGAAGGGGTAGAAGAGCGTCGGGACCAGGGCTTCCTTGGTCACCTTCACGTCGGCGCCCACGGACTTGGTCTGCTCGGTGCCGATCCACTCCACGAGCGCATCCACGTCGCGGTAGGAGGCCAGGTTCGCGGGAACCAGCCACAGCTTCGCACCGCCTGCGGCGTGCGTGCGGTAGAGCTCCTTGGCGAAAGCCAGGCGCGAGGCGGAGATCGACGAGGAGGTCGCGATGACCGTCGCGCCACCGGCGAGCAGGCCGCCCACGACCGCGCCACCGATGGAGGCGGGGGTCATGCCGGTGACCACGGCGACGTCGTTCGCGTAGGGCAGATCCTCGGCGGAGGACAGAGCATCGGCCGCGATCTGCTCCAGGCGAGCCGCGCGATCGTGATCGCCCTCAGTACGCAGGCGGTTCGCCCAGTACGAGGCCTGCTCGGCCACTGCGCGGCCGGTGCCCACGAAGGACGCACCCTCGGCGAGCGTGCCTTCGGCTACGTAGCGGGCGACGTCCTCGCGGGCGGAGGCCCAGCGGTCGTCCAGGAGAACGGCGCGTGCGGCGTCGAAGCGAGGCTCGACCAGGTCGACCCAGCCCGAACCCAGCTCGGCGGCGACTGCGTCGATGACGCGCGCGTCGTCGGAGGAGTCCTCGCCGGTGGGGGCGGGGGTGTTCAGACCCAGCTCGGCCAGGATCGTGCGAGCGGTCTTGGCCAGGACGCCGTCCTCGCCCGTCACGGACGCGGCGTAGGCATCCAGCGCGGCGGAGTCAACGACGCCGCCACCGGACGCACCACCGGCGCTGGGCAGGGACACCGCAATACCCTCACGGGCCGCGACGGCGGCCACGGCAGCGTCGATGAGGGCATCGACACCGGCCGCATTCGTCGGGGCATCCAGGGGCAGGGTCGCCAGGTCGCCGTCACGGGTCGAGGCGCCCTCACGGGTGCCCAGGACGATCTCGGCGGTGACGTGCTGGGCCCAGCCGGGTCCCAGCTGCCACGTGCCGGTCACGCGGTCGGCGATGTGACCGGCCTTGACGCCGGCGGCGCCGAACAGCTTGCGCGTACGCTCCTTGACGGCCTCGGACAGGACCGGGCCGAAGGGCTTATAGCCCTTGGCGGCCTTATCGACCGTGGCGGACAGCGTGGCCACGTCGGCCTCACCGGCGCCGTCGATCGAGTTCAGGCCCAGCTCGGAGGACATGTCCATGAGCAGCTGGTTACGGCGCGAGGAGACGCCGTTGGTCAGCGACTCGGTCGTGTCGGTGGCTCCGACCTCGTCAATGCGAATCTTCGCGGACAGGGCCAGTAGGGCGACGATGGCGGAGGACGCCGTGAAGGGCAGATCCGCAACGTCGGCGCCCGAGGGGCCGCCGGTGGGAGCTGCGGGGCGGGGGCCGGAGCAGCCTCGGCGACGGGAGCCGCGGGGGCAGTAGGAGCGGCGGGAGCGGCCTCGGCGGCGGGGGCTGCCGGGGTGATCTCCTCGTCCTCTTCGTCCTCGATCACGGCGACGTCGGTCGCGTAGACGCGGGGCTCATCGCGCTGGACGTTGAACACGTCGACGCGAGAGAGCGCGAACTCGGGGGCGAGCAGGGTGCGGGCGGCCAGGTTGGCCAGGGTCGGGGCGGCACCGAGGCCCACCTCGATGACCTGATCGACGCCCAGGCCGGGAACGCCGGGGGCAGCCTCTTCGGTCGAGAGCAGCACACGCTGGGTCTCGATCCAACGCACCGGGGAGGCGAACTGCCAGCACAGCAGCTCGATGAGCAGCGTGCGGGTCAGGACACCCGGGTTGGCCAGCGACGCGTCCCACGCACCCTCCGTCTCGAGCAGCTCGCGCACCGTGTCGGAGGGAACCACGTCGAGGATCGACTGGGCGAACTCGCGGGTGAGGTCGAAGGGACGCGCCACCAGGTTGGGGATGTAGCGGCCCACGAGCTTTGCGGGATCGATCTCGGCGGGAATGCGCTCGTCGAGCTTCCTGCGGAAGTCCGCCACGCCGCTGCGCAGGACAGTGGAGTGGAAGGGCACGTCGATGCCGGGAACGTACATGAAGGGACGCTTACCGCCGTGCTCAGCAGCACGCTTGGTGGCGTCCTCCTCGAGGGCCTTCAGGCCCGCGACCGTACCGGCGACCGCGTACTGCTGGCCGGCTAGGTTGAAGTTAACGATCTGGAGGAACTCGCCCGACGCTTGAGCGATCGACTCAACGTACTCCACGACGTGAGCGTCGTCGATGCCGAACTGGTTCGGGCGCAGGGCCCCCATGCGGTAGTTCGAACGACCGTTCTCATCGCGGGGCACGAGCGAGTGCATCGTGGAGCCGCGCTGGAAGACCAGATCGAGGACGATTTCGAGCGGGAAGACCTCTGCGTATGCCGCCAGCGCGTCATACTCGCCCAGCGAGTGGCCGGCGAAGGCAGCACCCGGAACCAGGACGCCCTCTTCACGCATGCGGGCCGTCTGGCCGATCGCGAGCGTCGCGAGAGCAACCTGCGTGAACTGGGTGAGGTTCAGGACGCCTTCGGGGTGACGGTAGGTCACGCCGCGGGCCACGATCTCGGTCGGGTTGTCGCGCACGATCGCCAGGATGGAGAAGCCCATCGCGGAGCGGGTGTGCGCGTCGGCGCGGCGCCAGACCTCGTCCACAGCCTTGGACTTGGTGCGCTCGTCCAGGCCCATGCCGGCGCTCTGGATACCCTGGCCGGGGTAGACGTAGGCGACCTTCGGGGCGAAGGTGTAGGCCGACGCACGCGAGACGACCTGCTTGTTGATGCGGCAGGTGACCTCGAGGGACAGGCCGCCACCGACGACGCGGCCCACGCGCTCGACGGTGATCTCAACCTCGTCGTTCAGGTCGACGGTGCCGTACATGTAGTACGTCCAGCCGGCGATCTGAGCGCCGCCCTGACCGGCGACGACGGCCTCGGCAGCGTGCTGAGCGGTGGCCGACAGCCACATGCCGTGCACGAGAGGCGCGTCCATGCCGGCGACCTTGGCGGCCGCGTAGGAGGTGTGGATCGGGTTGTAGTCGCCCGACACGATCGCAAAGGGCGTCATGTCGTCGGGAGCCTTGACGCTCACGCGGCGCAGGACTGAGCGGGGCGTGTCCACGACCTCGATCTTCGCGCCGCCGAAGGGCGCGGCCTCGGAGGGCGCGCGGTTGCCGGTGGCGCGGCCGCGGATTGCGAAGCGCTCCTGCGTGGAGCCCACGTACTCGCCGTTCGAGGTGAGCTCGAGGGCGACGGTGACGATACGGCCCGAGGAGGACTCGTCGACCGCTGCCACGTGGCTGGTCACATCGATCGTCGTGATGCCGCGCTCGAGCATCTGCTCGGGCGTGTACTTCAGCGTGATCGAGTGGTCGAGGTGGACGGCGTTGAGCAGGCCCTCAATGACCGGGTAGTCGTTGTGGATGGCCGAACCGAGGGCCGCGTAGATCGCGGGCCAGGCGGGGCCGAGCAGGGCGTCGGGTGCCCAGGCGGCCAGCTCGTAGCTGGCGGGCAGGGCGGCGCCCGTGGCCTCGGCGTGGTCGAAGCCCAGGGTGGGGGCCAGCGTGAAGGAGTAGTGGGCCTCGCCGAAGACGGACTTCTCGGAAGGCACCATGACCGGCAGCGCATCCACGGTGTCGCCAGCGACGGACACGGAGGTCACGCCGGCGGTGGCCGCGAGCATCGCGTACATGTGCTGGGGCAGCTTGGCCTCGTCGATGACGGGGACCGCGCCGTCTTCGCCGGACAGAACCAGCGGGAAGACCAGCTCGCGCACCGCGTGCTTCTCGGAGCCGCGCGGGTCGTTGTCCCACGCGGTGTCCAGGTGGATCACCATGTCCACGCCGGTGTCGGTCTCCTTCAGGGAGACGCGCTCCTCGTCGAGGATGGAGGCGGGGTTGGTCATCAGGTGACCGGTCCACGAGATGAAGGGGACCTTACGCAGCCATTCCTCGCGGGTGGCGGCGGGCTTGCCGTTGCCCAGGCGCGAGGCGACAGGCGTCGCAACGGCGCCCGAGGAGGCGAGCCGCTCGGCTGCGGCAGCCTCGAAGCGGCCCAGCAGGGAGGCGACGGGCTCGTCGACTCGGTCGATGCCGGCCACGGAGACGGGGCCGGGGATGATGCGGACCTGGTCGGCGGTGTAGCGCTCGTCCTGCGCCTGCCACAGGCAGTCCTGGCCCCACCAGCGGATGAGGTCGTCGTCCAGGATCGGGACGAAGGGCATCGGCTTGGGGTAGGAGCGGCACAGGGCCGGGAACCAGGCGGCGTCGATGGGGGTGACGTGCGTGGTCGCGGCGTTCGGGTAGGCGGCCAGCAGTCGGTCGGCCGCGGCGTGTGCGTCGGCGACGTCCTCGACGGTTGGGAACAGGGTTTCGACCTCGCCGTGATCCACGGGGGCCAGACGCGCCTCGACGCGCTGGAGGAGGTCGTGGTAGCGGATCTGCCACGTGGGATCGACCCACGGGTAGGACAGGTCGGCGAAGCGGCGTACCCAGGCCTCGTAGGTCATCTCTTCGAGGTCACCGAAGTAGGGCTTAGCCGTGTGGGAAAGGATCTCGACGATCTCGTCCTTGCGGGCGCGCACCTGGGCGCCGTCGGAGCCGATCTCGGCGATGATGCGCGCGGCAGCCGCCGCCGCGTTGGAGACCTCGTGCATGTCGGCGCGCAGGTGGGACAGGCCGGAGGTCATGCCGCCACGGGTCACGCCTTCGCCGACCCAGCCGCCCAGCTCGTCGTCGTCCGGGACACCGGGGGTGGCGACGAGGAGTTCCTTGACGGCCTTGGTGGTGTGCGCTTCCTTCGTGGTCATCGCGGCGGTGCCCACGAGGACGCCGTCGACGGGCATGGGCGGGCGGCCGTAGCGGGCCGACCACTCGCCGGTGAGGAAGTCAGCGGCGCGCTCGGGGGTGCCGATGCCGCCGCCCACGGTCAGGACGATGTTGGACTGGGCGCGCAGCTGGGCGTAGGTGGCCAGCAGCAGGTCGGACAGGTCCTCCCAGGAGTGGTGGCCGCCGGAGTGGCCGTCCTCAACCTGGACGATGACCTTGATCGGGTCGGCTTCGCGGGCGATGGCGATGACCTTGCGGATCTGGTCGACCGTGCCGGGCTTGAAGGCGACATAGGGGAAGCCGTCGGCGCGCAGCTGCTCGATGAGAGCCAGGGCCTCGTCCTGCTCGGGGATACCCGCGGAGATGACGACGCCGTCGATGGGGCGCCGGACGCACGCGAACGCGACACGATACGGGCCTGGCCGAACTGAAGGTTCCACAGGTAGCGGTCCAGGAACATGGAGTTGAACTCGGCGGTGTGGCCGGGGCGCAGCTGGGCGCGCAGGCCCGCCAGGTTCTCGTTGTAGACCTCTTCGGTGACCTGACCACCGCCGGCCATTTCGGCCCAGAAGCCGGCGTTCGCGGCGGCAGCGACGATCTCGGGATCGACGGTCGTGGGGGTCATGCCGGCCAGGAGGACGGGCGAGCGGCCGGTGAGGCGCGAGAAGGCGGTGTCGACGACGGTCTTGCCGTCGGGCAAGGTCACGAGGCCGGGGCGCAGGTGCGACCAGTCGGTGCCGGGCTCGGGGGCCCATCCGGGGGTGGCGGCCTTGTCGCGGTCCGCGGCGGCGCCAGCGGCGACGACGCCGACGCCGGTGCCCTCGACGAGGGCGCGGGTCATGCGCACGGTCGTGGCGCCCGGGCCCATGTCGATGATCCAGGTGGCACCGGACTCGGCGGCGGCGCGGATCTGGGCGGGCCAGTCCACGGGCGTCGTGAGCACGGCTGCGGCCAGGGAGTGGGCCAGCTCTGCGTCGATACCGCACTGGGCGGCCCACTCGTCCACGAGGGCGAGGGCGTCGGCCAGCATGGGGGAGTGGAAGGGCACGTAGACCGGCAGGTACTCGCACACGGGGCTCAGCGGTCGACCGCCGCGCTCGTGAGCGTCGTGCGCCGCCTTGTCCTTGGCGGCGGCGCGCTCGATGGCGGCGACCAGGGACGCCAGGTCGTTCGGGGCGCCCGAGACGACGTGCGTGTCGGTGTCGTTGCGCAGCGCGATGGACAGGGGGTGCGAGGTCGACGGCAGGGAGTCAATGATCTGAGCCAGGAGGGCGTCGGACACGCCGCGCACGGACACCATGTAGGTCGCGTCCCCGGCGTGCGGGGCGCGAGCGCAGCGCGTGATACGAGCGGCGGCCGCGCCGATCAGGCGAGCAAGGGCGAACACGGAAGCGGCGCGGGCCTCGTCCCCGGCGATCCACGCACGGGCAATCTCCACGCCGAGCACACCCTGGGAGTGGCCCTCAAACGCGGTGGGCTGGTTGGCGACGATGTTCAGGCCGGCGCGCGTCAGGTCGATGAGAGCACCCAGCTGGGCGGCAACGATACCCGGAACGGACAGAGCCGCCTCGTCGGGGCCGGACACGTCGCGGGTGACGGCCGCGTCTCCGGCCTCAGCAGGAATAGCGAAGGGCAGGGTAGCAACCGACTGGGTAGCCAGTGAACGGCGCACGGGAGAGAGCACCTGGTCCGAGGACTTGATGACCCCGGCGACGATCGCTGCGATCTCGGGATCATGAGCGATCTCGTCGAGGGCAGTGCGCCACGGGGTGGCCTGACCGGCAAAGGTCAGCGCGTAGGGGATCTCATTGAGCGAGGACACAAACGACATGTTCTTACTTTCCTTCGGGGACAATTCTTCTCAAACGATGCCGGTCACAGGGGACCGTTGTCGTGACGCTTCACGTGGGGTGCACGCTGGTCCTTCGTGGCCAGCAGATGCAGGGAATCGATGATGGTCTGGCGGGTATCGGCGGGGGCGATGATGCCGTCGAGCTGGCCCGAGGACACGGACACCTCTGGGTTCACGGTCTCCTCCTCGTAACGGGCGACAAGCTCGGCCTTCGTCTCCTCGAAGGTCCCGTTCTCGCGGGCGGCGGCCAGCTCGCGGCGGTACATGATCGAGGCAGCGCCCTCGGCACCCATGACGGCGATCTGCGCGTCGGGCCACGCGAACGCCAGGTCCGCACCGATCGACTTCGACCCCATGACGATGTAGGCGCCGCCGTAGGCCTTACGCAGGATGACGGTCACCATCGGCACGGTCGCGTTCGCGTAGGCGACGATCACCTTCGCGCCGCGGCGGATAATGCCCGCCTGCTCCTGCTCGGTTCCGGGACGGTAGCCGGGAACGTCCACGAAGGTGACGATAGGGAGGCCAAACGCGTCGCAGAAACGCACGAAACGCGCCGCCTTCTCCGAGGCGTCCACGTCGAGTGTGCCCGCGTCGTTCATCGGCTGATTCGCCACGATGCCCACCGACTGGCCGTCGACGCACGCAAAACCGATCGTCACGTTGGGAGCGAACAGGTCCTGGATCTCCACGTACTCGCCGTGGTCCACGAGCGAGCGCACCACGTCGCGCACGTCGTAGGGCTGACGCACCGAGGTGGGCACCAGGTCGGCGACCGCGCGGGCCGCAGCCTCGTCCTCGGGATTGGGAATGTACTCGTACTTGGGGGGAGCGACCTCGCACGAGGACGGCAGGTAGTCCAGCAGCGAGCGCACGTAGTCGATCGCCTCTTCCTCCGTGTCGGCCATGTGGTGGGCGACGCCGGACTGGAAGTTGTGGATCGGCGCGCCACCGAGCTCATCGAGCGTGACCTTCTCACCGGTCGTCGCCGCGACGACGTCCGGGCCCGTCACGAACATGTGCGAGTTCTCGCGCGTCATGACGATGAAATCGGTGAGGGCCGGCTGATACACAGCGCCACCGGCGCAGGGGCCCAGGATGATCGAAATCTGGGGAACCAGGCCCGAGGCCTCGCAGGTCTTCTTGAAGATACGGCCGTACTGGGCCAGTGCGACGACGCCCTCCTGAATGCGGGCACCGCCCGAATCCTGAATGCCGACGATCGGAATGCGCATGCGGATGCCGCGGTCGATCAGGTCGACGATCTTGTCGCCCTCGACCTTGCCCAGGGTGCCACCCAGCACCGAGAAGTCCTGCGCGTAGGCGGCGACCATACGCCCCTGCACGCGGCCGTAACCGGCAGCCACAGCAGAACCGATGCGCCCCTCGCGCACCGAACCGCCAATGAACTGACCGACCTCGTGCCACACGCCGTCATCAAAGAAGAGGGACAGGCGCTCGCGCGCCGTCAGCTTCTTCTTCGCGTGCTGGCGCTGGGCGGCCTTTTCCTCGGCGGCCTGCGCGATCGCGTCCTGGGCCTGGATGAAACCGTCACGCGTGAGCGGGCTGGGGGTGCTCATTGTGCCTCCTCTTCAGTGGCGATGTGGGCGATGCGAGTCCCGGCGGTCACGGTGTCGCCCTGCTTGATCGACAGGGAGGTGACGGTACCCGCGCGCGGGGCCAGCAGAGGCTTTTCCATCTTCATGGCCTCGAGGACGGCGACGAGCTGGCCTTCCTCAACCTGGTCTCCCTCGGACACGGCGAGGGCAACGACGATGGCCTGCATGGGGGCGACGATGTCGCCTGGGGCGCCCTGGTGGGGGCTGGCCTGGACGGCGGAGGCGCCCGCGCGGCGCGGGGCGGAGCGCAGAGGCTGCGGCGGACGAGGGGCCGCGGCGGACGGTGCGTTGAACATGCCGGCCGGCAGCGTGAGGGACACGCGGCGGCCATCCAGCTCGATGATGTAGGTCTGACGCGGCAGGTCCGCCGTCGACGAGGCCTCGGCGGGCACAGCCAGATCCGAGTAGTCGTGCTGGGGCATGAACGTCGTCTCGAACCAGCGCGTGGAGATGTTGAAGCCGCCCACACCGCAGAAGTCGGGATCGTTGATGATGTCCTGGTAGACGGGCACCGGGGTGGCCACGCCCTGCACCGAGAACTCGGCCAGTGCACGGCGCGAACGGGCCAGTGCCTGCTCGCGATCCGCGCCCGTGACGATGATCTTGGCGATCATGGAATCGAAGGCGGTCTGCACGGAGTCGCCCTGATCAATACCCAGCTCCAGACGGATGCCGGGGCCCAGGGGCCAGTGCACCTCATCGAGGCGTCCAGCTGTGGGGGTCAGGTCCTTCGATGGGTCCTCGGAGGTCACGCGGAACTCGAAGGAGTGGCCGCGAGGCTCCGGGGGCGTGGTGAGCGGCAGGCCCTGCGCGATACGAATCTGCTCGCGCACCAGGTCGATGCCCGTGACTTCTCGGACACGGGGTGCTCAACCTGCAGACGCGGGTTGACCTCGAGGAACCAGATGTTGCCGTCCGGCTCGAGCAGGAACTCAACCGTGCCCACGCCCACGTAGTCGACGTGCTCGAACAGCGCGCGCGACGCGTTCACGAGCGTCTCGTGCGCCCCTTCGGGCAGGAACGGCGCGGGAGCCTCTTCGACCAGCTTCTGGTTGCGACGCTGCACCGAGCAGTCGCGGGTCGAGATGACGTGGAAGTTGCCGTGGGCGTCGCGCGCCGACTGCGTCTCGACGTGACGAGCGACCTCGACGAAACGCTCGACGAAGTGAGCGCCCAGGTCGGCAGCGTCCGTGTGACGCGCGAAGAACAGGTCGAGGTCAGCCTGCGAGCGGATAATGCTGATGCCTCGTCCGCCGCCACCGTCGGCGCGCTTGAGCACCACGGGGTAACCGGCCGAGGCGATGAATGCCTCGACCTCTTCGCGCGAGGTCACGGGATCGGAGACGCCCGGGACGGGAGCCACGCCGCACGCCTCGGCCACGCGGCGGGCCTTGATCTTGTCGCCTAGAGCGTCGATCACGGAGGACGCGGGACCGAGCCACGCGATACCGGCATCCTCGACGGCGCGTGCGAACTCGGAGTTCTCCGACAGGAACCCGTAGCCCGGGTGAATCGCATCCGCGCCCGTCTCCAGAGCAATCGCCAGGATCTTCTCACCGTTCAGGTACGTCGACGCTGCGTCGTCGCCACCCAGGGCCAGGGCCTCGTCGGCTTCGCGCGTGTGAGGCGCCGCCATATCCTGGTCGGCGTACACCGCGATCGTCGCGATGCCCATGTCTGTGGCCGTGCGGCATACGCGCAGAGCGATTTCGCCACGGTTGGCGACGAGGATTCGATTAATTGTTCGCACGCTTCTCCTTGGTGTCGTGAACGGTTGTCAGAGGAATTCCGGTCGCCAGGACATCCCCGGCGTTTATGTCATGAGTGCGCCCATCGTCCGTGGCGACGAGGAGGGAACCGGTCGGGCTGAGCCCCAGGGCGACGCCTTCCATCGCAGGGTGGCCATTCGGGTCCGTCGGCTTCGCGAGCGCGATCCGCGTCCCCAGGAGCGGCAGCGCGTTCGCAGCCTCGTCGGCTAGCCCGCAGTCGCGCGCGTTTCCATGGGTGACGAGGCCTCGGATGCGAGAGTCGAGTCCGGTGAGGATGTGGGCAAGCAGGGTGTGGGAGACGGAGGTGGGATCGGCTCCGGCCTCGGTGTCGCCCTCGACGTACAGGGAGGTGGCCTGCGGGGTAGCCAGGTGGTCGCAGTCCTGGGCGATGTTGATGCCGTATCCGAGGATTGCGCTCGTCGTAAACGGGGACGAGGCCGGGGCGAGCTGGGCGAGGATGCCGCAGATTTTGCGCGCTCCGTCGACGAGCACGTCGTTGGGCCACTTGAGAGACACGGTGTGGCCGAGGGGCGACAGACGCAGGGAGAGTGCGTCGCGCACGGAGAGCGCGCACGCGTGCACGAGCCAGCCGAGCATCTCGGGGGGGGAATGAGGTGGGCAGGGAGACGATGGTGGAGGCGAGGAGAGCCTGACCATCCGGGGTTGTCCACGTGCGCCCGAGGCGACCGCGGCCCGCGCTTTGGCGATCGGCGATGATCGTTGTCAGGTGGGGAGTGGGCGTCGTCGTGTCTGCGAGGAGGGCTGCTGCGAGATCGAGGGTGGAGGACGTGTCGTTGACGTGATAAACGGGGGAGTGAACACCTGCAATGGGAATGCGTGTTGCGTGCTTCATGTTGCCTCCTGTCAGGTGTTCTCTCGGATCTTTCTCGTGTTTGACAGGGGAGATAATTCTCCCCGAGTACTTCAAAGTTTGTCTTAAAAATCAAACCTACGCATGCGTTTCTTAAAAAATTGGAATAGTTTTCGACAAATCACTACGGACCCGTAACCAACGCGTAACCCTTATGGGAGGCGGAAGCCGCGAATTCCGCGAAATGATGCCCTGAGATGAGGATCACCGCCCCTCGCGTCCCGTTGGGCGGCTCACTGGTCCGTGCGGGGTCGGTACCATAGGAGGGAACACGCGCGCGAGGGCGCGCCCCAAACCACCCGAACGGAGTAACGTGGCGGAGTTTATTTATCAGATGATCAAGGCCCGCAAGGCCATCGGTGACAAGGTCATCCTCGACGATGTCACCATGAGCTTCTTCCCGGGCGCCAAGATCGGTATGGTCGGCCCGAACGGTGCCGGTAAGTCCTCGATCTTGAAGATCATGGCCGGCCTGGATGAGCCCAGCAACGGCGAGGCTCGCCTGACCCCCGGCTACACGGTCGGAATCCTCATGCAGGAACCCGTCCTCGACGAGACGAAGACCGTCATCGAGAACGTCCGCCTGGGCGCCGCCGACATCTTCGGCAAGCTCGCCCGCTTCAATGAGATCTCCGAAGAGATGGCGAATCCCGACGCCGACTTTGACGCTCTCATGGAAGAAATGGGCAAGCTGCAGACCGAGATCGACGCCGCCAATGCCTGGGACATCGACTCTCAGCTCGACCAGGCGATGGACGCGCTGCGCTGCCCGCCGCCGGACCAGCCTGTGTCTGTCCTTTCCGGTGGTGAGCGTCGCCGTGTGGCGCTGTGCAAGCTTCTCATTGAGGCGCCCGACCTGCTGCTGCTCGACGAGCCCACCAACCACCTCGACGCCGAGAGCGTGCTCTGGCTTGAGAAGCACCTCGCTTCCTACCCGGGCGCGGTCATTGCTGTCACCCACGACCGTTACTTCCTCGACCATGTCGCCGGCTGGATCGCCGAGGTCGACCGCGGCCACCTGTACCCCTACGAGGGCAACTACTCCACCTACCTGGAGACGAAGGAAAAGCGCCTCGAGGTTCAGGGGCAGAAGGACGCCAAGCTGGCCAAGCGCCTGAAGGAAGAACTCGAGTGGGTTCGCTCTAACGCGAAGGGTCGTCAGGCCAAGTCAAAGGCCCGTCTGGCTCGCTACGAGGAGATGGCCGCGGAGGCCGAGCGCACTCGCAAGCTCGACTTCGAAGAAATCCAGATTCCGCCGGGTCCGCGCCTGGGCAGCGTCGTCATCGAGGCGAAGGATCTCCAGAAAGGCTTCGGTGACCGTTCCCTCATCAACGGTCTGTCCTTCTCGCTGCCGCGTAACGGCATCGTCGGCGTCATCGGCCCCAACGGCGTCGGCAAGACCACGCTGTTCAAGACGATCGTTGGCCTTGAGCCTCTCGATGGTGGCGAGCTGACGATCGGCGAGACCGTCAAGATCAGCTACGTCGACCAGTCGCGCGCCGGCATCGACCCCGACAAGACGCTCTGGGAGGTCGTCTCGGACGGCCTGGACTTCATCCAGGTCGGCAATGTCGAAATGCCCTCGCGCGCCTATGTCTCCGCCTTCGGCTTCAAAGGGGCCGGATCAGCAGAAGCCGGCTGGTGTTCTGTCCGGCGGTGAGCGTAACCGCCTGAACCTGGCGCTGACCCTCAAGCAGGGCGGCAACCTGCTGCTGCTCGACGAGCCGACCAACGACCTTGACGTCGAGACGCTCGGTTCGCTGGAAAACGCTCTTCTGGCATTCCCCGGCTGCGCCGTCGTCGTCACCCACGACCGTTGGTTCCTTGACCGCGTCGCCACCCACATTCTTGCGTGGGAGGGGACTGAGGAGGAGCCCGACAAGTGGTACTGGTTCGAAGGCAACTTCGAGGCGTACGAGAAGAACAAGGTGGCTCGCCTGGGTGAGGCCGCCGCGAACCCGCATCGCGTGACGCACCGCAAGCTCACGCGCGACTGATTCGCGCGCTGTGAGGGGGGAGGGCCTGGTGGTCCTCCCCCTCATGCTGTCTGGCGGCGGTCTTGATGCACGGTGTTACGTCGCGAGTGTCGGGGGGCGAGAAGTTTGACAGAGTGCCCGATTGTAGCGCCGTGGTGGGGGTTCTGCTCCTGTCGAGGGTTGTCCGCCCGGGAATTGGTCATGTTATGGATCCCACTTGCCTTTTGCGCAGGTCACATTTACTATGTGACACGTATCGCAAACTTCCGACGGCGCGAAAGGGGCTCCGATGGCGATTGAACAAGCGCTCATCGACGCGCTGGGTGGACACCTCAACATTGTCGAGGTTGAACCCTGCACGATGCGAATCCGTATTCAGGTGAAATCTCAGCGGGACGTCGATGAGGCGGCGCTGCGCGTGGACGGCGTATTGGCCGTCGTGCGCTCCGGCGACGTTGTTCAGATCGTGTGCGGCGCTCAGTCCGACGATGTGGCCGCGGCGATGATCGAGAAGCTCCGTGGCGTGGCCCATGACACGCCCGTGGAGTCTTTGTCGCAGCGCGTCCACGCTTAATATAAAGGTATTATCAGCCCGCAACGTAGAAGGCTTTTTCGTGGATATTCACGCACCCGCATCTGACAACATCGATGAGCTGCGCCGTATCGCCGATGCTAATGGCGTAGCCACCGGATTCTGGGATTGGTACGGGAATTGGGTGGGCGTGAGTGCGTCTACTCTCCTGAAGGTTCTTGGCGCTCTCGGTCTGCCCCTCGACGAATCTTCCACCGTGGGGGATGTGTGCACGAGGCTCAGCGCCTGACTGACGAACGCGAATGGCGCCGTACTCTCCCTCCGACGATCGTCGCCCGCCAGGGTGGCGGCTACATGTTCCCGGTGCACGTGCCGGACGGTTCATGGGTGAACGTCCAGTGGGTGCTCGAGGATGGCCGTAAGGGCGCATGCGATCAGGTGGACCGCTACGTACCCCCGCGCATGATCGACGGCGAGCTCGTCGGACGCGCGACCTTCGACGTGCCGCACTGGCTGCCGCTCGGCTGGCATCGCCTCGTGGCGACTGTCGAGGGTGGACACGTGGAGTCCGCGACCCTCATCATCGTGCCGAACACTCTGTCCCTGCCGCTCCTGGAGTCCTCGCGCCGCGTCTGGGGCGTCAACGCTCAGCTGTACTCGACGCGCTCGGCCTCCTCGTGGGGCATTGGTGACGCCGCCGATCTGGCTGACCTGGCTGCCGTGTGCGCGGACAAGGGTGCCGATTTCCTGCTCATCAACCCCGTCCACGCATCGCAGCCGGTGTCCCCGCTGGAGACCTCCCCCCTACCTGCCGGTGTCGCGCCGTTGGCTCAACCCGATCTACATCCGTCCCGAGAGCATCGAGGAGTATGCCTCCCTGCCCGAGGCGTCGCGTGTGGCGATCGAGCAGCTGAGTGACGAGACCCGCCAGTTCGCCATTCGCGAGGACCTGATCGACCGTGATCGCTCGTGGGAGGCCAAGCGCAAGGCCCTCGAGATTATCTTCGACGCTCCGCGTTCCTACCACCGCCAGAGCCAGTTGGATCGCTTTATTGAGCGTGGCGGTTCGGAGCTGTCCAACTATGCGCTGTGGTGCGCTCTCGTTGAGCGCGAGGGCACGATCGAACTGCCCGAGGATCTTGCTCGTTCCTCTGCGCCTCGCGTCGAGCTTGAGCGCCTCGAGCTGGCCGACCGCGTCGACTTCTACCAGTGGTGCCAGTGGGTCGTCGCCGAACAGCTCGAGCATGCCCAGCATGTGGCGCGTGGGGTCGGCATGGAGATTGGCATCATGGCCGACCTGGCAGTCGGCGTGCATCCCTACGGTTCCGAAAAGTGGAGCCGTCCCGAGCTCTTTGCCAGCGGCATGAGTGTGGGTGCTCCGCCGGACGTCTACTCCCAGCAGGGACAGAACTGGTCGCAGCCGCCATGGTCGCCGCGTAGCCTCGCGGAGTCGGGCTACTGCCGCTGCGTGACATGGTCCGCGCTGCGCTGGCTAACGCCGGTGCGGTGCGCATCGACCACATCCTGGGCATGTTCCGCCTCTGGTGGATTCCGGAGGGGCGCGCCGCCACTGAAGGCACCTACGTGTACTACGATCACGAGGCCATGATGGGTGTCATCCTGCTGGAAGCCCAGCGTGCGGGTGCCGTCGTCATCGGCGAGGATCTCGGCGTTGTGGAGCCGTGGGTGCGCGATTACCTGCGCGAGCGCGGCGTCCTCGGCACGTCCGTCGTGTGGTTCGAAAAGGAGGGCGGCGGCTGGCCGCTGCGTCCCGAGCACTACCGTGATCGCGCTCTGGCGGCCGTCAACATCCATGACCTGCCGCCTACGCTCGGCTACATTCGTGGGATCCAGACGACGCTGCGTTCCGAGCTCGGCCTGCTGACGGACGACATCGAGACGGTGCGCGCAGGCGATCGCCTTGAACTCGAACAGGTGGGCGCGCGACTGCACGAGTACGGCTGCATCGACGGTGCCGAGCCCAGCGAGCGTGAGACCGTCGAGGGGCTGTACCGCTACGTCGCGAAGACCCCGTCGAAGCTGGTCGTCGCCTCCCTCGTGGACGCCGTCGGGGACGTGCGCCCGCAGAACATGCCCGGCACGGGCGCTGACCAGTACCCGAACTGGTGCGTACCGCTGTGCGACTCCGACGGTGAAGAAGTCGCGATCGAGGACCTGCCCACAGATGAGCGCCTGACCTCTCTGTTTGCGCTGCTGCGCGGAACCGTCCGCTGACAGGCTGCGATACTGACACGAGTGAACCCCGCGACCTAACAGGATCGCGGGGTTCACTCGTCTGATCGTGGATCAGTCGCTATTGGGTAGGGAAAACAGTGGATCAAGAATCCCCACTGTGGGCAGTGCTTCATCGAACTCGGGAGAGACAGGCCCGCCGGGAGGGCTGACGACGATGACCGGCACGCAGGGGGACAACCCTGCCCCGCGGACGGGGCCGAGATCCCAGTGGATGAGGGGAGTGCCCGCGTCGACGATGTCGCCCTCCTCGACGAGGGGAGCAAAGCCTCGGCCGCGCAGGCTGACGGTATCGATGCCCAGATGAATGAGGATCGAGCGCCCGCGCGTCGAGGTGACAATCGCCGCGTGCGATTTGAGCTTGGTGACTACTCCGTTGATGGGGGAGTGAACGGTCACGCACGTGACATCATCGTCCGGCAGGAGCGCGCGACCATCCCCGACGACGCCACTGGCGAAGACGGGATCCGGAACTTCGGACAGGGGCAGGACGTGCGCAATGAAAGGCGCGCGAACGAGAAAGCTCACCGGCTCGCGTTCATCTGCTCGACAAGGTCCTCGGAGTCAGGGCCCATAACGACCTGCACGGCGTCACCAACGATGACGACGTCGAAGGCTCCGGCTTCGCGCAGCTTGGCCTCGTCGATGAGGTCGGTGTTGGCTGCGTCCAGGCGGATGCGTGTGATGCATGCTTCCAGGTTGGAGATGTTGTCCCAGCCGCCCAGGGCCTCGACGAGGGTCGTTGCGGTGTCCATGGTGTCCTCCTTGGCTCAGTCACCGAAACCGTTGCGGTTTGCCTCACAATTATGGTATCGCGACCGTGCACGAATGGGCACAATTGCGGCCACCGAGCACGTCACATTATGAGACATCGGCGGCGCTCGTTCCTCGAATGCGTGCTGCAGGTGTGAAGCCCATGGCGATGCCCGCCGCGATCGACGCTGCGGTGAAGATGTACATGGTTGCTTCGACGCCCACCCATGACGCGATGATGCCCGCGACGATGGATCCGAGGGGCATGACTCCCCAGACCGCGAAGCGGAAGATTGCGTTCATGCGACCGAGCATGTCGGGCGGGCAGATTTCCTGGCGCAAGCTCATCTGGGTGACGTTGTAGACGGTGAGGAAGTAGGAAGAGGCGACGCCGCTCACGGCAATGATCCACGCGGCCATGCCCGGGGCGTGAATGGAGGCCGGCTGGGCGACAATCACGAGAATGCCGATGATATTGGTGATGACGAGGGTGCGCCCGATTCCCAGGTGGGCGATCCACACTGGCCGGGTGAGCGCCCCGAGGAATCCGCCGATCGCCCCGGCGCTGAGCAACAAGCCGAGCTGCGTGGCGCTCATGCTCAGGGTGCGCAGCACGAGGAGGGGCAGCAGCACCCGGATGCCCGCGTTTGCAAGGCCGCGGCGGCAATGCAGGAAAAGAGCGGGTAGAGAATGCGTTGGCCGCGCACGAAGGCGAGGCCCTCGCGTATCTGGGCGCCGAGCGTGGCATCGCTGCGCACAGGAGTGGGCTCGGGCGTGCGAATGCGCCAGATCGCCCACGTGGACGCAACGTAGGTGGCGGCGGTCAGCAGGTAGACCAAGGGAGCAGCCACGATGCCGAGGAGCCAGCCGCCCAGCCCCGGACCCCCGGCAAGGCCGACCTGGTACGAGGCCTCGAGGCGCCCGTTGGCCGCGCCGATGTACCGCTTGGAGGCGATCAGCGGGACGTAGGACTGGTAGGCGACGTCGAAGAAGACGGTGGATAGGCCGAGGATGGTGGCGACGACCATGAGGTGTACGAGGGTCAGTGACGAGAGGATGTAGGCCAGGGGGATAGACGTCAGGGCCGTGATGCGCGTGAGGTTCGCGGCGATCATGACGCGGCGCTTGCGCCACCGGTCCACCCAGGCGCCGGCGGGCAAGCCTACGAGCAAAAATGCGAGGGTCTGCAGGGCGGAAAGCAGTCCGATCTGGGTTTCGCTGGCGTGCAGGAGGCTGATCGCGATCGCCGAGGTCGCCAGGGCTCCCACCTGGAAGCCGATCTCTGCGGCGGTTTGTCCCGCCCACAGGTGCATGAAAGCAACGTTATGGGTGAGTGGGTGGTGGAGCCAGGATCTGACGGAGAGAACCATCTGTTATCACCGAGGCCTAGGCCGGTGTGGGTGCCTCGTCGATGAGTCCGGCGGCGCGCAGCGCCCAGGCCAGGCCGTCATCGGCTACGGTGGGGGCGACGATGTCCGCGACCTCGACGAGGGCCTGGCACCCGTCCCCGATGGCGATGCCGAGGCCGGCCGCTTCCACTGCCTCGACGTCGTTGTTGGAGTCGCCAAGCGCGACGGTGTGGGAGAGAGCAATGCCCACGTGTTCGCAGATCGCACGGATGCCGACCGCTTTCGACAGATGTGCGGGAACGACCTCGAAGGGGACGTATCCCGCGGCGCCGACGGAGCCGATGATCGCGCGATAACCGTCCGGTAGCGCTGCATCGACCCGTTCCATCGATGCTTTCTCGGGTGGGACATATGCTGTGACCTTGGTGAATGCCCCACCGTCGATGTCCACGATAAAGCGCGAAATTGACTGGGCGTACTCGATCCAGTCCTCGGGATGCTTGCCCGCGCGGGGGACGAAGAAGTCGAGGTATCCCTCGGAAGGACCCATCTGGTCGGGGCCCTGCCAGATGTAGAAGGCGTCGAGGTCCTCCCACAGGGCAGTCAACACATCGACGTGCTCACGGGGCATGCGCTCGTCAACGAGCACCCGGTTCCCGACGCAGGCGTATCCTCCGGCTCCGCCGACGATCCCCTCGAAGCCGACCTCCCAAAAGCGCGGGTAGACCTCGGGTGCGGATCGTCCCGTGCACGCAAAGAGTCTGTGGCCTCGCGCCCGGACCTCGGCGAGAGCAACGAGGGCGGATTCCGGGATTCGCTGGCGGGAATCGCACAGGGTCCCGTCGATGTCGACAAAGACAGCGTGTGCCGATGCGGACTCGTGCTCGCCGCGCGTGGGGACCTCGGTGTCAGTCATGGAATCCATCTTATCCCAGGGCGAAAAGGTCCTGGCACGTGCAGAATACGCCGCGCAAACGACAAATCATGCGCACGGTCGATTGAATGGAGTGCCTGTGGTCCACAATGGAACCATCGACGATACCCGCGATGGAGCACGAAAGGCAGTTCACGACGATGGAACACGCAGCACTGACGGACGCCAACGATCTCACTCTCCTGCAAGCCGCGGCGCTCCTCTCGGGATCGAGCGCCTGGGACTCCCGCCCGATCCCCGCGGCGGGCGTTCCCTCCTTCGTGATGAGCGACGGCCCCCACGGCGTTCGCCGCCAGCTTGGGGACGCCGATCACCTGGGCATCGCCCAGTCCGAGAAGGCGACCTGCTTTCCGACGGCCTCAGCGCTCGCCGCCACCTGGAACCCCAAGCTCGCACGCGAGATGGGCGAGGCGCTGGGGGCGGAGGCCCGCAGCCTTGGCGTGGACGTTCTGCTCGGTCCCGGCCTCAACATCAAGCGCTCGCCGCTGTGCGGACGCAACTTTGAGTACTTTTCCGAGGATCCGATTCTTGCCGGACGCATGGCCGCCGGACTCGTCGACGGCATCCAATCCACGGGCACCGCTGCCTGCCCCAAGCACTTCGCCGTCAACTCCCAGGAGCTGCGCCGCATGGCGTCGGATTCCATCGTGGACGAGCGCACGATGCGTGAGATTTACCTGACCGGCTTTGAGATCGTCTGCCGAGCCGCGAGGCCGCGGGCGATCATGAGCTCCTACAACCTCGTCAACGGCACCTACGCGCACGAAAACAAGCACCTCCTGACCGACATCCTGCGCACCGAGTGGGGTTTCGACGGCATGGTCGTCTCCGACTGGGGCGGTTCGAACAGTGCGGTCGAGGCCGCGCGCGCCGGCGGCAGCCTCGAAATGCCCGCGCCCGGCCTGGCGGGTGCCCGACAGATCGTTGCGGCCGTCGAGGCCGGACAATTGGATGCCTCCGACGTCTATGCGCGCGCCCAGGAAGTCCTGAACATCGCGAGCGCGAGCGTCGGGCTGCCCGTGCCCAGGCCCTATGACCCCGGGAAGCACCACGAGCTGGCCACGCGCATCGCCGCCGAGGCGATCACGCTCCTGCGTAATGACGACGATCTCCTGCCCTTGAACGCCGGTACGAGCGTTGCCCTCATTGGCGATCTCGCCGACACGCCGCGCTTCCAGGGATCGGGATCCTCCCAGGTCAACCCCACTCGCGTCGAGGCGCCGCGCGAACTCCTCGAAGCCGGGGGAGAGGCCGCACGTGGACTGGTCCTCGCGGGGTACGCGAGCGGGTATGAGCGTCACGGTGGTACGAGCGATGATCTCATCGCCGAGGCCGTGGCCCTCGCCGCGCGCGCCGATGTGGCGCTTGTCTACGTGGGTCTCGACGAGCTCGCCGAATCCGAAGGCCTGGACCGCCCCCACATGCGCCTGCCTGAGGGGCAGGATCGCCTCATCGAGGCCGTCGTTGCCGCCAATCCTCGCACCGTCGTCGTCCTGACCGGCGGGGCCAGCGTCGAGATGCCGTGGGCGCCTTCCGTGCCCGCGCTCGTCAACGGATACCTGACCGGACAGGGAGGTGCCAGCGCGATGCTGGACGTCCTCACCGGAGTCGTCAATCCGTCGGGGCGCCTGGCAGAAACCTACGCACACTCGTACGAGGACCACCCGACCGCCGCGTGGTACCCGGCGACCGGGCCGCTGTCCTACTACCGCGAAGGCCCCTTTATCGGCTACCGCTACTTCGCCACCGCGGGCGTCGACGTCGCCTTCCCCTTCGGCTACGGCCTGTCCTACTCGAGCTTCGAATACTCCGACCTTGCAGTGAACGAGGAGGGGGCGACCCTTACGGTCACCAACACCTCCTCGCGCGACGGCGCCGAGGTCGTTCAGCTCTACGTGAGCGCCCCCGGTGCCGTGTTCGGTCCCGCCCGCGAGCTCAAGGGCTTTACGAAGGTCGAGGTCAGAGCCGGAGAGTCGGTGAGCGTGACGATCCCCTTCGACCGCTACACGTTCCGCCACTGGGAAACCTCGCGCGGAGCGTGGGAAACCGAGGCAGGAACCTGGACGATCCACGTGGTGCGCAACGTCTCCGACACGCCGCTGAGTGCCACCCTCGAGGTCGACGGCACCACGCCCTCGCCGATTGACCCGGCGCTGGGCCACTACCTCAGCGCCGACGTCGCGCACGTCACCAACGGCGAGTTCGCCGTCCTGCTGGGGCGGACGATCCCGACCGCTCACCCGGCGGACGACCTGTCGGCAGCTGACCCGCTCTCCGAGATGACGCGCGCCAAGACCTGGCTCGCCCGCGTCGCCGGACGGGGGCTCCACGCCCTCAAAGCGAAGGCGGACGCGAAGGGAACCCCGGACCTCAACATCCTCTTCGTCCTCAACATGCCTTTCCGAGCCATCGCGAAGATGAGCAATGGAGCCGCCAGCCCCGACATGGTGGATGCGATTCTCCTGGCCGTGAACGGTCACCCCCTGCGAGGGCTGACCCGAGCGGCCCTCGGATACTTTTCCAACGCCCGCGCCAACAAGGCCACCCAGCGCGAACTCGACCAGATCCGATGACGCGGCCCCGGCCTCGTTCAACACACTGACGTAAAGGACAACTCATGCAGGCTTTCAAGCGCTGGTGGACCGCCTTCGAAGATAAGCACACCACGGTCGCCCAGTTCATCGTCTTCTTCATCCTCTCCAACGGCATTACGGTGCTGCAGCTGGTCCTCATGCCGGCTTTCAAGGCGGCATTCGCGCACACGAGCCTCGTCGACACGGCATTCCAGTTCCTGCCCATCGGCGTCTCGCACGGGCACACGGTGTTCCTCTTCGACTACCCGGCCGGTTCGATGGCGGTCGGCGGGGGCGGCGGCCTCGCGTACTTCCTCGCCGTCGAGATCACGCTGCTGATCGCTCAGGTCATCAACTTCTTCGCCCAGCGCAACGTCACCTTTAAGTCCAACTCGTCGGTGGGCAAGGCTGCCTTTGGTACGCGGTCGCCTACGTCGTCATTACGATCGCGGCGGCCGCCCTCCAAGTCCTGTACAAGGATCCGATCTACGCGTGGGCAATTTCGACAATGGGAGCGGGCGGTGAGACTGTCGCCGACGTCATCACGATGATCATCAACGCTGCGATCTCCTTCTGGGTGTTCTTCCCCATATTTAAAGTGATCTTCAAGCAGGAGGCGACGGAGGAGGACGCGCAGGTCAGCGCAGCACAGTAGACTACTGGCAGACTTTACGAGAGGAGAGCCCATGAGCGCGCCGCTGCTGACGGTGATCGTGCCCGCCTATAACTCCGAGGATTACCTCGACCGGGCGATGACCACGCTCGTCGGATACGGCGACGAACTCGAGGCGATCATCGTCAACGACGGTTCGAAGGACCGCACCGCCCAGATCGCCGACGAGTGGGCCGCTCGCTACCCCTCCGTCAAGGTCATCCACCAGGAGAACAAGGGGCACGGCGGCGCCGTCAACGCCGGCCTTGCCGCAGCAACCGGCACGCACGTGCGCGTCGTCGACTCCGATGACTGGCTGGACCGACGCGCCACCAACGCCGTTCTCGACGTCCTGCGCGAGGAACGCGAGGCCGGGCGCGACCTGGATCTGCTCGTCACCAACTACGTCTACGACAAGCAGGGAAAGTCGGTCAAGGCCGTCATCCGCTACCGCAACGTTCTGCCGCGCGGCCGTACCTTCGGCTGGGCGGACCTGCGCCGGTGTCGCTACGACCAGTACCTGATGATGCACGCACTGACGATGCGCACCGAGGTCGTGCGGGCGTCCGGCCTGGTCATGCCCGAGCACACCTTCTACGTGGACTACCTGTATTCGTTCGTGCCGCTGCCCTACATTTCGACGATCCGCTACCTGGACGTGGACCTCTACCACTACTTCATCGGGCGCGACGACCAGTCCGTCAACGAGAAGGTCATGATCACGCGCCTGGACCAGCTGGCCCGCGTCAACGAGGCAATGACCCGTGCGCTGCCCCCGCGCGCCGAGGTGGAGGACAAGCTGTGGCGCTACATGGTCCACTACCTGCGCATCAACGCCGTCGTCTGCTCCGTCATGGCCCAGCTGTCGGGCACGCCCGAGCACCTGGCCCTCAAGGAACAGATCTGGGAGACCATGGACCAGATCAACCCCGAGGCGACCGAGCGCCTGCGCAAGGACCTGCTCGCCGGCCTCGTCCGCCACGCATCGCCGAAGGTTGTTCGTGGCGGCTACAAGGTCGCAGCGGCGGTCCTCGGCTTCAACTAACGGATGCCGTCAGCATCCGGAGAGCACAAGCTCCGTGCGGTGGACGGTGAGGCGGCTGCCAATGAGAGGGTATTCCACGCCCTCCTCGCGGCTTCGCCACGCAAAGCCGAGCTTTTCTGAGACACGTCGTGAGGGGCCGTTTCCGTCGAAATACTTCAGGACGATCGTCTTGACGCCCAGCTCCCGCGCGCGGTCGATGATGGCGTCCCCAGCCTCCGTCGCGTATCCGTTGCCCCAGTAGGGGGCGCCGATCCAGTAGCCGATGTCGGCGACGCTTGCCTCGGGAGAGTCTGTGTCAATGCGCAGCGCAATTGAGCCCACGAGCTCACCGGTCGATGCAAGCGTCACCGCGTAGCTGTCGGGTGCCGCCAGGACGGTCGACAGCGCCTCGTGGGCATCGTCGATGCGCTCGAAGGGCTTCCATCCGCACAGCATTCCGATGCGGGGATCGCGGGCCAGCTCAAAGAGAGCACTAGCGTCCGCATCGCACCAGGGACGTAGGCGCAGGCGGGGCGTCTCGATGACAGTCATGAGTCCTCCTTGGCGTTCGTGGACGGGAGAAGAACCGTCAGCGTGAACCAGTGGTCGGCCACGTCCGTGACCGCCTGGCCGCCGTACTTGCGGGCCGTCCACTGGATGGATTTAACCCCCCAGCCGTGTCGAACGCTGTCGGGCTTAATCGTCGTGAGGCGACCACCTGCGTCTGTGTTGAGGTGGCCGTCGAACCAGTTTTCGACACGAATGACCACCATCTGCCCCTGACGGAACAGCGCCAGTTTGATGAGGCGCTTGGCGGAATCATCGACGCGGCGCGAGGCCTCGATCGCATTATCGAGGGCGTTGCCGAAGAGTGTTGCGATGTCCATTGACGACATGGAACCCAGCAGGGCGCCGTCGGCGACCGCCGTGAAGTTAATACCGGCAGCAGCGCACGCACGGCCCTTCGTCGTCAGAATGACGTCGAGGACCGCATTGCCGCTGTGGTATTGCTGTCCGATCTGCTCAATCGAGGACTCGAGCTCGGCAAAGGATGCGGCGGCGCGTCCCGGGTCTAGCTCCGCGCGAATCGCCTCCACCTGGTGTTTGAGGTCGTGATGGGCACGCGCCACCTGCTCCATGTCCTCTTTTGCGGCCAGGTACTGGTGGTGCTGGGCATCCAGGGCGGCCTGGATGGACGCCAGCTCGCGCTCGGTGGCGCTTTGCTGGATGCGCTCGAACTGCGCGAACAGGATCGCGTAGCCCGCCAGGTCCACGAGCGTGCGGATGTAGAAGACCTCGAGTCCAGAACGACCGGAGAAGGGTGTGGCCGTCGAGATGAAGCTGAGGTTGGACAGAGCAAAGATTGCGATGCCAATGAACACCCCGGAAGCGAGATCCGCGAAACGGAGAACGGGCAGCGCCCCCTGGCGGCAGACGCGTCGTTCGAAGAAGTAGACGACGGCCAGGCACGCCGACGCGATCACGGCAAAACCACCGAACGATAACGGGTGCCAGTAGGGCTTGTCAGCGTGGGAGTAGACGACGACCTGCCAGGCGAGGGAAGCTGCGAGCTCGGCCACGATGAAGGCACGCGCGCTCATATGCGTCACCCAGCGCCAGTCCAGCGCGGTTCCCACGCGGATGATGCACCACACGAGTGCGTACGCGGTCATCATGCCCGGCATCCACAGGGACAGGGGAGCGCGGCCGAGCAGCTCCTGGGCGCCGACGAGCACCACGAGGCCACCGACGGCCGCAGCGGCGAGCCGCCAGCGGGGGATCGCGGCGTTCGGGTTCAGGGCATTGGACGACGCCGAGCGTGCGACGACGAAGACGTACACGAGGGCGGCACCCCATTCGGCCAGGGCGGTGAATAGGCGCGGGATGTCAGGCAGGGACTCGAACACGTCAGTGGATCCCGCCCGCGAAGCTCGCCAGAGCCGTCATGAACGCCTTCTTACGAGGCCGGGAGACGCGCAAGCTGTCCCCGCCCGTCATCAGGCACTCCTGGTCGGCGACGCCGCGCACGTGGGCGAGATTGACGAGGTAGCAGGAGTTCGATCGAAAGAAGTCGTGCCCGTCGAGCTGTTCCTCCATGGCTTTAAGCGACGAGGTGATGGAGTAGGTGCCGGAGACCGTGTGCACGTCCAGACGGTGCTTGATCGACTCGATGTAGACGATGTCGGCGACGTCGATGCGGTGCGTCGACGTGCCCGACTGCAGGAGGACCGAGGCGCCGCGCCGCTTGGCCACGGCCTCGAGGCATCGCGAGAGTTCCTGCGAGAAGGCAAACCAGGGTAGGGGCTTCATGAGGTAGGAGAGTGCCCCCACCTGGTATCCGTGGATCGCGAACTGCGCGGCGGACGTGATGAATACGAGGACGACCTCCTGGTCGACCTCGCGGATTGCGCGCGCCGCGGTCATCCCATCCACGTGAGTCATCTGGATGTCCATGAGGATGATGTCGTACACCGGCTTGTAGTCACCGATGATGGCTCCGCCGTCCTCGAAATAGGTAACCTCGAAAGAGACCCCGTTCTCTTCGCTGTAGCGCGTCAGATAGTCGGCGAGGAGCTGGCGTGAGGCGGCCTCGTCCTCGACGACGGCGATGCGCACCATAATCCGGTCCTCCATGACGAAATTGCAGATGGGAACAAGGATAAGCGAGCGCAGCCGCGCCGTTCGTGGAAGTCCACACCCCGGCCTCGTCCATCACACGGGGGCGCACCCGCAGGTGGGGGCCGCTACCATTGTCCTGACTACCGTGAAAGGGGAGTGGCGTGGATCTGCTTGTTGTCGGTTCGGGCTTCTTTGGTCTGACGTTTGCCCGCGAGGCCGCGGAACGATTCGGCATGAACGTGACGGTCATCGAGCGTCGTGACCACATCGGAGGCAACGCCTACTCGTCGATCGATGAGGCCACGGGCGTCGAGGTGCACCGCTACGGCACTCACCTTTTCCACACCTCGAACGAGCGCGTGTGGTCCTACGTCAACCGATTCACGGCCTTCAACGACTACCGCCACCGCGTCTACGCGAACTACCGGGGTGTCGTCTACCCGCTACCCATCAACCTGGGCACGATCAACCAGTTCTTCGGAGCCGCCTATTCGCCGGCCGAGGCCCGCGCGCTCATCGAGCGCCAGGCCGCCGAGATTACGGAAGAGCCCGGCAACCTCGAGGAGAAGGCGATCAGCCTGATCGGCCGCCCCCTCTACGATGCGTTCATCGCGGGGTACACGGCCAAGCAGTGGCAGACGGATCCGCGCGAGCTTGCCGCCTCCATCATTACGCGCCTGCCCGTGCGCTTCACCTACGAAAACCGCTACTTCCAGGACCGCTACGAGGGTCTGCCCCTGAACGGCTACGGCGCGTGGATCGCGAACATGGTCGATCACCCGCGCATCACCGTGCACACGGGCGTGGACTTCTTCGATGCATCCTCGTCGTTCTCGAAGGCCGCGACGGTTGGCCAGGTCCCGGTCGTCTACACGGGCGCGATCGACCGCTACTTCGACTATGAGGCCGGTGAGCTCGGCTGGCGCACCCTCGACTTCGAGACCGAGGTCGTGGACGTGCCCGACTACCAGGGCTGCTCGGTCATGAACTACTCGGATCGCGACGTGCCCTTCACGCGCATCCATGAGTTCTCGCACCTGCATCCCGAGCGGGATCGAAGCGGCGCGACCAACACGATCATCCAGCGCGAATACTCGCGTTTCGCCCGCCCCGGTGACGAGCCCTACTATCCGATTGCCTCGCCGTCGGACCGCTCGACGCTTGCGGCATATCGCGACATGGCGGCGGGGGAGAAGAATGTGCTCTTTGGTGGTCGCCTGGGTTCTTACCAGTACCTGGACATGCACATGGCGATCGCTTCGGCCCTCACCAAGGTCGACGAGGCCGTGGCCTCCTGGCGCTGACGGCTTCCCTGTTCGCATGGCCTCGATTCTGTGGTCGGTCCTTTCGATCGCCCTCATCATCGGTGTCGGCTGGATGGCTCGCCGCGCGGGCGCGCTCGGGCCCGAGGCAGCGGGTTCTCTCGCATCGGTGACGTACTGGGTGGCGTCCCCGGCCATGCTCTTCCACGCGATTGTTTCGACCGGGACGTCCGGCGTGTTCGGTGCCCCGCTCGCCGTGGCCGCCGCGTCGGGTGTGGGCACAGCGCTCCTGTTCGTGGCCGTCGCCCGCCTGTTGCTGCGCCTGACGCGGGGCGAGACCACCTTGGGGGCCATGGCCTCGTCCCTGAATAACGGCGCGTATATCGGCATCCCGATTGCCGTCTACGTGCTGGGGGACCCCTCTGCGGTGGTCCCCATCCTGGTCTTTCAGCTCGGGTTCTTCACCCCGATGTTCTTTGTGTTGGCGGATCTGGCGGGATCGGGGCAGCGCCCGTGCACAACCGGCATCGCGACGGTCATCGCGCGCAACCCCATGGTCATTGCGGCGGCGTGCGGTTTCCTGTTTTCCGCGGCCGGGTGGTCGATGCCGGCGCTCCTCGACGTGTCCACGTCCATGCTGGGTGCGGCTGCGCCCCCGATGATTCTGCTGTCTTTCGGTGCAGCCCTTGTGGACCGGCGCGCGGCTTCCGGCGACGCGGGAGTTCTGGCCATTGCGTGCGCCGTCGTCGCCAAGCTCGCCGTGCAGCCTGCGATCGCGTGCGGCGTCGGGGTGCTGCTCGGGCTCACCGGTCCTGCCCTCATGTCCGTGACCATCATGGCGGCGCTGCCCTCGGCACAGAACGCTACATCGCGGCCACGCGAGCAGGAGCAGGGGAGCGCATCGCGCAGGGAACGGTCCTCGTGACGACCTTTGCGTCCCTGCCTGTCGTCGTTGGAATTGCAGCGATTTTCCATGCGCTTGGGGTTGTTTCCTAACTCGGGTTTGTCGGCATGAGGTCTGCTCTCGAGGTGCCCGAGCGGACCCCGGTCAGCAAAGAAGCCGTCAAAAAGAGGCCAAAAACACGTTCTGTATCGTGGACTCTGGGAGACTTCCCGGTGTAGGGGCCCTAGTCTGGCTGGGAATTATCCCGTATAGACACGAATGCAAGGAACTCACTTCATGTCATCCTCCGCACCCAAATCCGCGCCCCGCGCGCGCGACTCGTGGAGCGGCCAGACAGGCTTCCTCCTGGCAGCCATCGGCTCGGCCATCGGCCTGGGCAACATCTGGCGTTTCCCCGGCGTCTCCTACTCCAACGGCGGCGGCGCCTTCCTGGTCCCGTACCTCGTTGCCCTGGTCTTCGTCGGCATCCCCATGCTGTGGCTCGACTACGCGGTCGGCCACAAGTTCCGCGGTTCACCGCCGTGGGCGCTGCGCAAGATCCTCGGAGGCGGCGAGTTTATCGGCTGGTTCCAGACCTTCGTCTGCTTCGTCATCATGGTTTACTACGGTGCGGTCCTCGCATGGGGCGTGCAGTACACGATCTACTCCGTGAACGAGGCCTGGGGCGCCGATCCGACGAAGTTCTTCGTCGATTCCTTCCTCCAGGTTGTTCCCGGCGATACCTTCTCCTGGACGCCCGCCTGGGCGGTCATGATTCCGCTTGCCCTCGTGTGGGTCCTCGTGCTCTTCGTTATTGGCCGCGGTCTGTCCAAGGGCGTCGAGGCGGCGAACAAGGTGTTCCTGCCCCTGCTCGTCGTTCTCTTCCTCGCGCTCGTCGTCCGCGCGCTGTTCCTGCCGGGCGCTGTCGAGGGCCTGAACGCCTTCTTCACGCCGAACTGGAGCGCGCTGGCGGATCCCAAGGTGTGGCTGGCTGCCTTCGCGCAGATCTTCTACTCGCTGTCCGTGGGCTTTGGCATCATGCTGACCTACGCCTCTTACCTCAAGCCCAAGTCGAACCTGACGGGAACGGCGCTGGTCGCAGGCTTTGCGAACTCTTCCTTTGAGATCCTCGCGGGCATCGGCGTGTTCAGCGCCGTCGGCTTCATGGCGCACCAGGGCGGCGTGAGTGTCTCCGAGGTGGAGGGCCTGACCGGTCCGATCCTCTCCTTCGTGACCTTCCCGAAGATCATCTCGATGATGCCCGGTGGGCCCATCTTTGGCGTGCTCTTCTTCTCGTCCCTGGTCCTTGCTGGCGTGACCTCCCTGCTGTCCCTGCTCCAGGTCGTCTCCGGCGGCCTGCAGGACAAGTTTGGCTGGTCGCCCGCTCGCTCGGCTCTCGTCCTCGGCGTCCCCGCGACCGTCATCTCGCTGGTCCTCTTCGGCACCCGCTCGGGCCTGAACAACCTTGACATCGTCGACAACTTCATCAACTCGGTTGGCGTCGTGTCCTCGGCAATTATGTTTGCGGTCCTGTGCGCGGTGGCCGGCCCACGCCTCGGGGTGCTCCGTGCACACATCAACTCGGTGTCGAGCGTGAAGGTCCCCAAGCTCTGGGAGCCCCTCGTCGGCATCGTCATCCCGGTCGTTCTCTTCGTCATGATGGCGATGTCCATCGTCGATCTGCTGACGAAGGGCTACGGAGAGTACCCGACGAGTTACGTGCTGATCTTCGGCTGGGGTTCCGTGGCGGTCGCGCTTATTGCGTCTCTGATTTTCACTCTCATTCCGTGGAAGCACCGCCCGGTGGATACCCACGCGGCGGTAGCTCAGATTCTCGCTGACGACGCCGATGAGACCGCTTCGATTGAAGGAGGCGCCAAAGTGACCGCTCCCGCTATCGCCCTGATGATCCTGACGATCCTGCTCGTCTGGGGTGGACTCGTCGCCTCCGTCGTGCTACTGCAGGTCCTGTCGGTGCCCACCGATGAAGAGACCGAGGCCGCGCAGCGCGCTATCGAAGCCGCGGAAGCTGCGAAGCAGTAGGGTGGCATCGTGAAGCTCGTTGCCTTTGATCTCGATGACACCCTGGCCCCTTCGAAGTCGCCGCTGCCCGCCCGTATGGACGTGGCTCTGCGCTCGCTGCTGGACCACGTGGAGGTGTGCATTATCTCCGGTGGCCAGATGGGCCAGTTCCGTACTCAGGTGCTGGACAACCTGCACGCCACGGACGAGGAACTCTCTCGTCTGCACCTGATGCCCACGTGCGGTACGCGCTACTACCGCTACGAGGGTGGGGCCTGGGTCGAGCGTTACGCGCACGACCTGGATCCCGAGGTTGCCGCCCGCGCGATCGCCTCGCTCGAGCGCCACGCGCGTGAGCTCGGCCTGTGGGAGCCCAACCCGTGGGGCAACATCATCGAGGACCGCGGCTCGCAGATCACCTTCTCCGCCCTGGGCCAGGAAGCTCCGCTCGACGCGAAGCGCGCCTGGGATCCGGACGGCACCAAGAAGGCCGCTCTGCGCGATGCCGTGCAGCCTGACGTGCCCGAGCTCGATGTTCGCGGCGGTGGCTCGACGTCTGTCGACATCACCACCCGTGGTATCGACAAGGCGTTCGGCATGGGCAAGCTGGTCGAAGAGACGGGCATCCCCGCCTCCGAGATGCTCTTCATTGGTGACCGCCTGGATCCGGAAGGCAATGACTACCCCGTCAAGGCCGCCGGTTACGCGACGCGCGCCGTCTCCGGATGGGAAGAATGCGTGGACGTCATCGACGAGATCGTGGCATCCATGAGTTGACCCGTCGCAGTAAACGATGACGAGGCCGGGGCTGGGTATCCAGCTCCGGCCTCGTTGTGTGCAGCTGCGGTGCGTGCGGCGACTGCGTTGCTGCGCCGCAGCTGCGCCGCGTTAGCGCGCGCCGATGCCTCTGGTTGCCCAAAACACGACGGCGGACGCGGCTGCGACGTTGAGCGAGTCGACCCCGTGGTCCATGGGAATCTTCACGGTGTAGTCGGAGGCGGCGATGGTGCGCCGTCCCAGGCCGTCGCCTTCGGTGCCCATGACCATTGCGAGGCGTGCGTCCGGCCCCTGGAGGGCGGGAAGCGACGCGAAGTCGTCGAGAGACACTGAGTCATCCGACAGGGCCAGCGACGCGACGGTGAAGCCAGCTTCCTGGAGGGTGGCGATGTCGCCCGGCCAGGACTCCAGGCGGGTCCACGGAACCTGGAAGACGGTTCCCATGGAGACGCGAACGGATCGCCGGTAGAGGGGATCCGCGCACTGTGGGGTCACGAGGACAGCGTCGACGCCGAGGGCCGCAGCGCTGCGGAATGCAGCGCCCACATTCGTGTGATCGACGAGGTTCTCGAGGACGACGACGCGGCGCGCCGGGGAGCCGCCGCGCGCGCTCGCAAGAAGCTCGCCGAGGCTCGGCAGGACGGGGCGCTGCATGGCGGCCAGAGCGCCGCGATGCAGGTGGAAACCCGTCATCTGCTCTAAGACGTTCTCGTCGGCCACGAACACCGGGACATCCGCGCCGTGGGGAGCACCGGTGGCAGCCTCGATCAGCTCCGTCAGGGTAGGCAGCCAACGCCTCGACATGAGGAACGAGCGCGGGTCGTGGCCGGCGCGGATCGCGCGTTCAATGACGTTCGCGGATTCGGCCATGTACAGGCCTCGCTCCGGTTCGATCTTGGAACGAAGCTTGACGTCCTTGAGGCGCGTGTAGTCCTCCAGGCGCGCATCTTCCGCCAGGTCCGCGCTGGTGAGCTCGATAATCACGGCGCTCACCTAAGCGCGCTGGAGGGCGCGCGAGACCTCGCCCGGCCAGGACGGGCCCTCGAAGATGAAGGCGGAGAACGCCTCGACAAGGTCGGCGCCCGCGCTGATCATGCGCAGCGCGTCCTCGGGCGACGAGATGCCACCCGTGCCGATGAGAATCTGGTCGTCGTCGAGGTGACGGGCCACCAGGGAGACGACCTCAAGCGCGCGGGGCAGCAGCGGAGCGCCGGAGACGCCGCCCTCTCCCAGGTCGTGGTTAATCGTCGTGTTCGTGGCGACGACGCCCGCCAGGCCGAGCTCCTTCGTGAGCTCGACGATGGCGACGATGTCCTCGTCGGCCAAATCGGGGGCGATCTTGACGAAGAGCGGCATGACGCGGTCGGGTGCACCGGCCTCGCAGCCGCGGCGGGCGGCCTGGAGGATCGGGCGCAGGTGATCGACGGACTGCAGGTCGCGCAGGCCTGGCGTGTTGGGGGAGGAGACGTTCACGACGACGAAGTCGACCCAGTGGGCGAGCGTCTTCGCGCAGTACTCGTAGTCCGAGGGGGGCGTCTTCCTCCGACGTCACCTTGTTCTTGCCGATGTTGGCGCCGACGATCGCAGCACGGCCCGCGGCAGTCGAGCGCAGCTCGCGCAGTTTCTCGGCGGCGGCATGTGCTCCGGCGTTGTTGAAGCCCATGCGGTTACGCAGGCCGCGCTGCTCCATGAGACGCCACAGGCGCGGCGCGTCGTTGCCGGGCTGCGGGTGAGGGGTGACGGTACCGATCTCGACAAAGGCGTAGCCGAGGGCGCACATGCCGAGCACGGCCTCGGCGTCCTTGTCCATACCGGCTGCCAGACCCAGGCGGGAGGGGAGGCGACGCTCACCCAGGGTCAGGGGGACCTCGACGCCGCCGACCACTCGCGTGGGGGAGTGGGTCGGGTCCAGGTGGCCCAGCGTGGCGCGCATGAGTCCGCGCGTCGGGGCGAATCGTCCGGCCAAGGAAATCGCTCCCAGACCCCAGTGGTGTGCAACCTCCGGGTTGGAACGCGAGATGAAGTGTGTGAAAGCCCAGTTGTACGCGCGTCGGATCATGCCTCCTAGGATAGTTGATCAGTCCCACCATGCCCACCACCACCGCGTGGATGATCCGTCTCGAATGAGCACGCGCATCTCGTCCGGCGGGATTGCATCGTTGCCGAGGCCGAGGACCTCGGCAAGCGTCAGCCAGTGCTGATAGCTCGGATAGCGCTCCTCGTCGATGGGAGCGCCGGTGTGAGCGATGATCGCGGATTCTGGGACGAGCACGGTGTCGATGCTGACGCGTTCGTCGCGGCGAGGCGCGCGAATGACGTATCCCTCGAGGGTGAGTCCGTCGATACGGGAAGCGGCTCGGAGCAGCTCGATGATTCGTGGCGCGTTGTTTTGCCGGTCGTCGCGCGCGTTTTTCGGCAGTAACGAGGCGAGTCGACGGGCGTCAGTGCCCGCCAACTCAGCGAAACGTGCGTAGTCGCCCAGGTCCCACCCGTCGCACAGATAGGGAGCCAGCAGGGCAGAGATGCCTCGATCGTCGAGCCATCGAGGTGGGCCGTACAAGCCCTCGGGAACGAGCGCCTCCTCGTCACGTTGCGCAGAGCAGGTGGTGGGCAGTGTGATCGTTGTGTGCATGGTGCTTCCTTGTCTCCGTGTCGAGGCCTCGATGCCCCGACACGGACAGGATCGCCCCCGTCAGCACGCGACGGCCAGCGCCACGGCACGCCCTGTGGATACGGGAGCAGCCGCAAGATGCCCTGTGGATACAACACGTCGGCCCCGCGCCCATGTGGATGGGACGGGGCCGACGAGAAATAAGAACTACTTCGGGAACTGACCGCGGTCGACCTGCGGGCGCGGCGAACGCCAGCGGCGCGGCATGATCATGCGGGAGAAGGTGTAGTAGCCGGTGCCCGAGGGAATATCCTCGCGCGGGTGCGCTTCGGTGAAGATGCGCTTGATCTTGCGCCACACGAGGATGGCCTCAATGCCGGTGATGATGAAAGACCCGTACATGAGGGCGGTCGACCCGTACAAGGCGTAGGCCTGAAGGTGCAGCGGAATCGAGTTGGTGAACATCTGGGTCACCATGAGAAGGATGATCGAAACCATCATGCAGGCGAGGATCCACTCGGAGAACGAGTGGCGCGCATCCACGTAGTCGCGCACGAAGCGGCGTGCGGCGCCCTTATCGCGGGCAGGCAGATACTTCTCCTCGCCGGTAATCATCGCGCGCTGTTCGGCGTCGAAACGCGCATTGCGGGCGGCGCGGGCGGCGCGTTTGGCCTCCTTGCGGTCCTTGGGGACCAGGGGGCGGATACGGGCTGCCTCGGCTGCCTTACGCTTCGGCGTGGGGCGGCCTTTCTTGCCATCGGGCGTCGTGGAGACGGGCTCGACATGCATCGAGGTCTCGTCGCTGTTGTTCTTGCTTCGTCCAAACACGCTTCAAGGCTAGCGGATAGCCCGCCCGCCTCGCACTCCCATGGTCTACCCTGGTCGTATGGCTGATACTTCACATGCACTGTCCACGTCCGTTTTAAAGGAGCGCCTGGAGGCTGCGTTCCCGTCTCTGCTGGAGGAGCTGACGCAGCTCGTCGCGATTCCGTCTGTGTCGTCGGATCCCGCGCACGCGGCCGACGTGGAGCGCAGCGCTGAGCACATCCGTGAGCGTTTCGCCGCCCTCGGCCTGGAGGCCAAGGTCCTGCGCGAGAGCGCGGAAGACGGCACGGAGGGCAAGCCCGCCCTTGTCGCTCACACGCCTCACATCGAGGGCGCGCCGACCGTTCTGCTCTACGCGCACCACGACGTGCAGCCGGTGGGCGAGCTCGACCGCTGGAGCATGGATCCCTACAAGGCCGAGGTTCGCGGCGACCGCATCTACGGCCGCGGCTCGTCCGATGACGGCGCTGGCATCACGGTCCACCTCGGTTCGCTGTCGATCCTGGGCGGGGACCTGCCGGTCAACGTCGTCGTGTTCATTGAGGGCGAGGAAGAGATTGGTTCTCCGTCGTTTACGGCGTTCCTCGACGCTCATAAGGATGAGCTCGCTGCCGACGTTATCGTCGTGACGGACTCCTCGAACTGGAAGGTGGGCGAGCCAGCCGTTACCTCGACCCTGCGCGGCAACGCGATTGTGACCGTCGATGTGACTGTTGCCGACCATGCGGTGCACTCGGGCGCGTTCGGCGGCCCGCTGCTCGATTCCGTCGCGATTTCCTCGATGCTGATTGCCTCGCTCTTTGATGAGAAGGGCGACGTCGCGGTTCCTGGCCTGGGTGGCTCGGATCACGCGGACGTGGATTGGCCGGAAGAGGAGCTGCGCGCCGCGGCCGGTATGGTCGAGGGCCTGCAGCTGGCGGGCTCGGGCGACATCGCGGCCCGCATGTGGACCAAGCCGTCGATCTCGGTCATCGGCTTCGACGCTCGTCCCGTCTCCAACGCCTCGAACACGATTGCCCCGCACACGCGCTTCCGCCTGTCGATGCGTACGGTGCCGGGCGTGGATCCCGCCGAGGCTCAGGCTAAGCTCGTGGACTACCTGCTCTCCCACGCCCCCTTCGGTGCGCGCGTCGAGGTCACGGCTGAGGATGCGGGCGCCGGCTACCAGGCCGACATGGATTCCCCCGTGACGAAGGCTCTGCACGAGTCCCTCACCGAGGCCTGGGGCGTTCCCTCGGTCAACATCGGTGTGGGTGGCTCGATCCCGTTCATCTCGGACTTCCAGCGCATCTTCCCGAATGCGCAGGTCGTCGTCACCGGCGTCGAAGACCCTATGACGAACGCTCACTCCGAGGACGAGTCGCAGTCGATCTCCGACCTGAAGGCTGCAATCCTCGCCGAGGCGCTTCTGCTGACGCGCGTGGCGTCCCTGTGACACGTGTCGTCATTGCCGGTCGGTGGGATGGGGGAGTACCCGCCTCGCCGACCGGCGACGCACTCGGTGCCATCCGCCGGGGCGTCCTCGCCGGTGCCTCGGACCCGGGGGTGGTGACGGTTCCGTTTGGAACCGGTCCGACGTTCGACGAGGCCGTGGCTGCGCTGGGTTCCCAGGCCTCGTTCGTGCGTGTGCCCACCGACGCCTCGTCGTCGCGCGAGGCGGGCGAGCGCGTGGCCGATTCGCTCCGCAGCGGCGCCGCCGTGATCGTCGAGGGCGGGCATAATTCCTCCCCCGATTGTGGCGTCGGTTTTCTCGAAGGCCTCCTGGGTGCCCCTGCCATTGACCCAAGGCAACCGGAGGCACTCGCCGATGCCCTGACGCGCGCCCAGGCCCTCGTGAGCAATGCCGGCGCGGACCTTGTGTGCGCGGCGTCGACCGCGCGCCCGCTGCTGGGTCTGGACTCGGTCCTCGCCGTCGCACCCGACCTGGAACCGATCGAGGCCCAGGACACCGCTCTGACGGCCGCTCTCACGCAGGCGTTCGCCCATCGTCCGCTCGGGCGGCGCCAGCTGCTCGACGGCGCGGACGTGCACCCGGCCCGCCAGCGCGGCTCCGGTGCAGGCGGCGGCGTCGGAGCGGTTATCGCCGCCATCGGTGGGCGCATCGTCTCGACCGGTGATGTGCTCTCCCAGCTGCTGCGCCTCGACGACGTCGTGAGCGGAGTCGACCTCGTCATTGTCGCGGAGCCCGAACTGTCTTCCCCGCTGCTCGCGGAGTCCACGCTCGACTGCGTGACTCGCGCGGCTTCGACGCACGCGCTGCCGGTCGTCGCCATCACCCACAGGTCCAGCCTGTCGCATTTCGAGAAGGCCGAATGGGGGCTTCACGGCGTCTTTGAAACGGAGGGATCCGTCACGCTCGAAGACGCTGGACGCCGCGTAGCCCGCACCTGGTTACGCTAAGCGCGCATTCCACCCGTGGCGCCGGGCGCCTGCGGGGGAGTAGTGTGTCAAGGGAATACGTCTATTCGTCACGAAAAGGAGCATCATGTCCGAGTCCGCAACTCAGGCTCCCACCCACGAGGTCACCCTCACCGACGTCGCAGCCGCGAAGGTCAAGAGCCTCCTCGAGCAGGAGGGTCGCGACGACCTGCGCCTGCGCATCGCCGTTCAGCCCGGTGGCTGCTCCGGCCTGATCTACCAGCTGTACTTCGACGATCGCACGCTCGACGGTGACGCGATTCGTTCCTTCGACGGCGTTGAGGTCGTCGTCGATCGCATGAGCGTTCCCTACCTGAGCGGCGCCACGATCGACTTCGCCGACACCATCGAGCGTCAGGGTTTCACGATCGATAACCCGAACGCCCAGAACACCTGCGCCTGCGGCGAATCCTTCCACTGAGCCGAAAGAACACCATTCCATGATGTCCTCTCTGCGCCGTTTCGGCGCCCTCGCTGGCGCCGCCGCGCTCGTCCTCGGACTCGCGGCGTGCACCGACGCCTCCTCCTCCGCCCCCGCTGAGATTGATTACTCCGCCTGTTCGACGGACGACTCCGCCGACCAGAACGCGAACGTCGACCGCAGTGGCAAGGGTAACTTCCCGGCTGTCTCCGGTGACGACACCCCCGTGATCGCCGCCGGCAAGGGAAGCGAGCCGACCGACAAGGTCCTTGTCAAGACCCTTAAGCAGGGCGATGGCGCGCTCGTGTGCCCGGGCGCAACGATCAAGGCGAACTATGTGGGCGCCCTGTGGAACGGCACGGTCTTCGATTCGTCGTTCGAGCGTGGCGATGCCATCGAGTTCTCCCTCAACCAGGTGGTGAAGGGGTGGACCTACGGTCTGGCGCACACCCATGTCGGTGACCGCGTCGAGCTCGTCATCCCGGCGTCCCTCGGCTACGGCGGCCAGGCTCGCGGAAATATTCCCGCGAACGCGACTCTGGTCTTCGTCGTGGATATCGTCGGTGTTGCGACGCAGGACATCGCCGATGAGTCCATCCTCAGCAGCGGCGTGGCGACTGGCGAGGAGCTCCCCGCGGGTATCACCGTCACCGGTGAGCCGGGCGCTGAACCGACCCTGACGATCGACGAGAGCGTCGCCGCTCCACCGAGCAGAAGATGTACACGATCTACAAGGGCGTGGGTGAGGCCCTCACGGCTGATCAGACTGTCCTGTACAAGCAGGTGGTTGGCGGTTTCGGAGCGAACGGACAGACTCAGTCCTCGTGGAGCCAGGACGCCCTTCAGGCTCCTGTCGCGCAGGCTGATCTGGTGGGCACGACCGTCGGATCGCGCATCCTCATCGTGGCCCCGATTCCGGGCGAGGAAGCGCAGTCCGGTGCGGAAGCGACGCCCAATCGCGCCACTGTCTTCGTCGTCGATATCGTGGGTACGTCCTCGATGCAGTGATCTCGCGCCGACTCAGGCGAACGTCAGCGGGCGGCTCCCAGTGTGGGAGCCGCCCGCTACCCGTTAGAATGGGATCATCGCGTCGATTTGGCCGACATATGCAAGGAGAGCTTCCATGAGCGAAGAAACCGTCACTATCCTGGTTTTCAGCGACGACAAGGATCGCCGTCACGCCGTCGTCAACGGCATTGGCCTGCGTGCTTCCAAGGACACGCCCCGCATCGAATGGGTCGAGGCTGCCACGGGCTTCGGTGTCCGCGATGCTTTCGATCAGCAGGATTTCGCGATGCTGATCCTCGACGCTGAGGCGAAGAAGGAAGGCGGCATGTCGATCGCCCAGGACCTGCGCGAGACCCGTGACGGCGTGCCCCCGATCGTTTTCCTGACTGCCCGCCCGCAGGACGAGTGGCTGGCCACGTGGGCCGGAGCCGCCGCTGTCGTGGCCGATCCGATTGACCCGATTATTCTTCAGGAGACCGTCGCCGACGTGCTGCGTGGAGCCAAGTGATGGCTACGCAGGAGTGGGCGCCGATCATCACCGCGCTGACCGCCGGAGAGAGCCTCGACTACGGCCAGTCGTACTGGCTGATGGACCAGGTCATGAGCGGCGAGCTCGGCGAGGCACGTCTCGCGTCCTTCCTGACTGCGATGGCCATCAAGGGCGCCACGGTCGATGAAATACATGGTCTGGCCGATGGCATGCAGGACCACGCGGCACACGTCGAGCTGCCCAGCCGCGCGCTCGACATTGTGGGTACGGGCGGAGACGGATACAAGACCGTCAACATTTCGACGATGTCCGCCATTGTCCTCGCCGCGATGGGGATTCCGCTCGTCAAGCACGGTAACCGTGCCTCGACGTCGAAGTCCGGCTCCGCTGACGTCATCGAGGCGCTCGGCGTGAACCTCGACCTCGATGCCGACGCGCTGCGCGGCGTCTTCGATGAGGTTGGCATCGCGTTCCTGTTTGCGAACAAGATGCACCCCTCGATGCGCTTGCGGCCCCCGTGCGTCGCGCTCTCGGCTTCCCCACGGCGTTTAACGTCCTGGGACCGCTGACGAACCCCGCGCGTGTCCAGGCGTGCGCGATCGGTGCCTCACGCGAGGAGAACGCGCGCCTCATGGCGGGCGTGTACGCGTCGCGCGGCCTGAGCGCGCTCGTGTTCCGGGGCGCAAACACCGGCCTGGATGAGCTGACGACCACCGACGCGAACCAGGTGTGGCTCGTGTCGGGCGGAGCGGTTGTTGAAACCGAGTTCGATGCGCGCGAATCCCTGGGTATGGCCGCTTCCTCGATCGAGGACCTCGCCGGTGGCGAGGCGGCCGAGAACGCGGCCGTCGCCCGCGACGTGTTGTCGGGTGGCGGTGCGGACGCTGTCCGCGACGCTGTCGCCCTCAACGTGGGTGCCGGCATCCTTGCCTGGGAGGGGCTGGACAACCCCGTGACGCCAGCCGACTTCGATCAGCGCATGCGCGGTGCGGTCGAGCGCGCCCTGGCGGCGTTGGCCGATGGTTCGGGCGCGCGACTCGTTGAGCGTTGGGTGGCTGCCTCGAACGGATGACACCTGCGCGCTAGGTGCGTGCAGACAGATACTGATGGGCGGTTGCGTGGGCCAAGAGCTCGCGCAGCCGCCCGTCGCGTAGCGGGCTGGCAATGGGCTGCGCCCAGGGCAGGGGACCGTTCCATTCGACGAGGCGCGTTCCCTCGCGGCATAGCTCGGCGCACAGGAGCGACGTCTCCGCCCACGAGGCCACGGTGGCGGCTATCCCGCCGGTGTCGACGGGCTGCGTGGAGGTCAGGACATCGATCCACGGGGACGGGTCGGAGCGCGGAGGCACAACGACCGAACTAAGGTGACGGCCGTATGAGGCCACGTGCAGAATCCAGCCTGGTTCCCCGCCATCGCGACGTGAGCCCCAGACGATGCGCGGGGCCGCCAGGATGGGGCGCATGGTGGAGCGCTCGACGCCCGCGATGTAGGCGCTCAGCTCGTCGCGCGCTCCTGCCGCCGCCTCGAACAGCCCCTGCGCGGACAGACGCTCCATGACGGAGGTGAGTGCGTGGGGCACCGTGAGCGAAGAGGCGGCCACGGCCTCGTCGAGGATGGCACGCGGGGAGTCGTGATCGGCCTGGGCGAGCACGCGCTCGATCGCTCCCGCAGCGCGCTGAGCGTGCGCGCGCGTGCCGAAGGGGCCGAGGGCGCGCGGCAGGTCGTCGAGCGTGACGGAGGAGACGACGCGGGGGCGGCCGGCCTCTGCGATGACCCAGTGTTGGGATCCTTGACGCCTCGACGCGGAGTTGTAAGGCGGCGCGAGGGCCTTGATGTCGCGCAGTTCCCGGATCCTCGCCTCGAGAATCGAGGCGGTCGGATAGGGGCGCACCCCCGCAGCCAGGGACACCATGCGCTGCACCTTCGGCCGCTTCTCGCCCTTCGTGTAGTAGCTGCCCACGCGCGATTTCAGCGACGAGGCCGACCCCACGTAGAGGGTGTCTCCCGCGGTGTCGATGAAGTGGTAGACCCCGGGGGAGGCGGGCAGGTCCGCGACGAACTCGGGCGTCGAAGGACGCCTGGCAGGAGCCTGGTCCGTGAGCGCGATGAGGTCTTCGATGTCGGTGGCACCGGCACCGGCGAGCAGGTCGATGAAGCCCAGGAGGACCTCAGCCGTTGCGCGGGCGTCTCCGAGTGCTCGGTGTTCGGGAACGGTGGCGGTACCGAAGTAGGAGGCGACCGTGCCCAGCTTGTGGTTGCGCACGAGCGGGCGGGGCAGAGCGAGCCGCGCGAGCGCAAGCGTGTCGACAACGCGAACGCGAGGCCACGGGCGCGCGCACGCGCGGGCCGCACGCCGTAGGAAGCCCACGTCGAAGGACGCGTTATGCGCGACGAGGACGGGGGGAATCCGACGCTGCGAGGCCCGACCACTCCATGAAGCGTTCCAGAACGGATGCGATTGGGTCCGCGTCGGCCACCATGGCGGGGGTGATGCCGGTCAGAGATGTGATAAACGGGGGAATGGGACGCGAGGGCTTCACGAGGGAAGAAAACTCCTCCACGACCGCGCCGTTGCACACGCGCACAGCACCGATCTCCGTAATTTCCGCGCCCGCGCCCAGGCCTGTCGTCTCGAGGTCGACGACGACCCAGTGGCCGCTCGAGGCCGGCGTTCCAACGGCGTCGAGGCTGGGTTGAAGCTCGACGGACGAGGCCCTCGACAGGGCCGCCGAGACCACCGATCGAGCGAAAGGACGGGCTGACTCGCCGGGCGCTATGGTTTCCCCACAATCGCGCACGGGAGTTCGTTTCGTCATACAGTTGATACTAATTCGTTCGCGCGCTCGCGCGCCCGTCGAGACTTCAGGAGTGACAGTGGCGTTCTATCAGGCTCTCAAGGCGACCGGCAGCCCCATTCTGAAGGCAGCCTATCACCCGTGGATCCGCGGCAAGGAGAACATTCCCGCCGAGGGACCGGCCATCCTCGCGTCCAACCACAACGCCGTGTGGGACTCGGTCTTCCTGCCGATGATGCTCGACCGAGAGGTCGTTTTCATGGGCAAGGCCGACTACTTTACGGGCACCGGTCTCAAGGGGTGGATGACAAAGGAATTCATGCGCGCCGTCGGCACCATCCCCGTGGACCGCACCGGTGGTCGCGCATCCGAGGCCGCTCTCAACGCCGGCCTGAAGCGCCTGCGCGACGGTGAACTCTTCGGCATCTATCCGGAGGGCACCCGCAGCCCCGACGGGCGCCTCTACCGCGGCAAGACCGGCGTCGCCCGCCTCGCGCTTCTGTCCGGCGCCCCCGTCATCCCCGTCGCGATGATCGGCACCCATGCCGCCCAGCCCATCGGCCAAAAGATTCCCTCGCGCACGAACATCGGCATGGTGATCGGCGAGCCCCTGGACTTCTCGCGCTACCGCGGCCTCGACAAGGACCGCTACGTCCTGCGTGCGATCACCGACGAGATCATGTACAACCTGATGCTCCTGTCCGGCCAGGAATACGTGGACCTGTACGCCGCCGACGTGAAGGCCCAGCTGGCCGCCGAGGGGGCTTTCGAAGGTCCCGTTCCCTCCAACGGTCGCCCGGCCCCCGGTGGACGCACCGCCCCAGACGTGCCCATTCCGACCGCTCCCGAGGAGGAGGACGGCGAGGACGAGAAGGCCTCGGAAAAGGAGTAACAGGACTCGACCGTGGCCGATGGTTGGTGCTCGCGCTCGCGTTTCGTGGGACGGGCGTCCTTGGCGAAACGTGATGTGAGCCAGGTAGAATGAACTGTGCCCTGCGCTCGCGCGCGGGCCCGTACCTAACCAACCTGAGAAAGGTGACATTCATGTCGGTCCGTCGTGTTGCCCTGCTGACCGCAGGTGGCTTCGCACCGTGCCTGTCCTCCGCCGTCGGTGGACTCATCGAGCGCTACAACGAGATTGATCCCTCCGTCGAGATCATCGCTTACCAGAACGGCTACCACGGCCTGCTCACCGGCAACTACGTGCTGGTGGACGAGGAAGCGCGCAAGCACGCCGCCGTCCTGCACCGCTTCGGTGGCTCCCCGATCGGTAACTCCCGCGTCAAGCTGACGAACAAGAAGAACCTGGTCGAGCGCGGCCTCGTGTCCGAGGATGAGGATCCGCTGCAGAAGGCTGCCGAGCAGCTGCGCGCCGACGGCGTGGACGTCCTGCACACCATCGGTGGCGACGACACCAACACGACGGCCGCCGACCTGGCCGCCTACCTGGAGGAGCACGACTACCACCTGACGGTCGTGGGCCTGCCCAAGACGATCGACAACGACGTTGTGCCGATCCGCCAGTCCCTGGGTGCATGGACCGCCGCTGAAGAGGTCTCCGAGTACTCCCAGAACATCATCGGCGAGCACCGCTCCAACCCCCGCATGCTCATCATCCACGAGATCATGGGCCGCCACTGCGGTTGGCTGACCGCCGCCGGTTCGAAGTGCTACCACGACTGGCTGAAGACCCAGGAGTGGGTGCCCTCGATCGGCCTGTCGCAGGAGCGTTGGGACATCCACGCCATCTTCCTGCCCGAGATGAAGATCGACCTGGACGCCGAGGCCGCGCGCCTGAAGGCGATCATGGACGAGCAGGGCAACGTCAACATCTTCCTGTCCGAGGGCGCTGGCGTCCCCGAGATCATCGCGGAGATCGAGGCTGCCGGTGGCGAGGTTCAGCGTGACCCCTTCGGCCACGTCAAGCTCGACACGATCAACCCCGGCCAGTGGTTCGCCAAGCAGTTCGCCGAGAAGATCGACGCCGAGAAGGTCATGGTCCAGAAGTCCGGATACTTCTCGCGTTCGTCGCGCGCCAACGCCGACGACCTGCGTCTCATCAAGTCGATGACCGACCTCGCCGTCGAGTGCGCCTTCAAGGGCGAGTCCGGCGTTATCGGCCACGACGAGGAGGACGGCGACCGCCTGAAGGCCATCCCGTTCCCGCGCATCGCGGGCGGCAAGCCCTTCGACATCTCCGCCCCCCTGGTTCGTCGAAATGATGGCCGAAATCGGCCAGACCGTCGAGCCCGCCGGCGAGTGAGTCGCTCCGCGTGATTCCTTCGATCACTCCCGGACGCGGCGGCGAGCCTGTGCGTAAGCCTCGCTCCCGCCGCGTCCCTGAGCGTCTGTGGTCGCCCGAGTCCGGGGAGCGCGCGCCCTGGGACACGTGGCGCGGCCTGGACGCTGCCCAACAGCCTTCCTATGCGGATGCGGAGCACCTCAGTGCTGTGACGGCGCAGCTGCGCCGTCAGCCGCCGCTCGTGTTCGCCGGGGAGGTTGACGATCTGCGCACGTGGATGGGCGCGGCTGCCCGCGGCGAGGCCTTCGTCCTGATGGGCGGTGACTGCGCCGAGACCTTCGCCGAGGCGACGGCTGATCACGTGCGCCTGAAGATCCAGACGCTGCTGCAGATGGCGGTCGTGCTCACCTACGGCGCGTCCCTGCCGGTTATCAAGGTTGGCCGTATCGCCGGCCAGTACGCCAAGCCGCGTTCGGCGGACATGGAAACGCGTGACGGCGTCACGCTGCCCAGCTACCGAGGCGACGCCGTGAATTCCTTCGAGTTCACTCCCGAGGCCCGCGAGCCCGACCCGCAGCGCCTGCTGTCGCTGTACAACCACGCGGCCTCGACGTTGAACCTGATCCGCGCCTTCACGAAGGGCGGTTACGCGGACCTGCGTCAGGTGCACCGCTGGAATCAGGGTTTCATGTCGAACCCTGCCTATGCGCGCTACGAGTCGCTGGCAGAAGACATCCACCGGGCGATTAAGTTCATGGGTGCCGCTGGCGTCGACTTTGAGACGCTGCGAGACGTCGACCTGTATTCGTCCCACGAGGCGCTGCTGCTCGAGTACGAGTCAGCCATGACGCGCATTGATTCGCGGACGGGCGAGCCCTACAACACGTCCGCTCATTTCCTGTGGGCGGGGGAGAGGACGCGCGACGAGGAGGGCGCTCACATCGAGCTGCTGTCGCGTGTTCGCAACCCGATTGGGGTCAAGCTCGGCCCGTCGACCACGCCGGATCAGATGCTCTCGCTTATCGATCGCCTCAACCCGGATGGTGAGGAGGGGCGCCTGTCGTTCATCACGCGCATGGGCGCAGGGCGCATCCGCGAGGCGCTTCCGCCGCTGCTGGAAGCCGCGCGCGAGGATGGTCGTCCGGTTACGTGGATGACGGATCCGATGCACGGCAACACGATTACCTCGTCGACCGGCTACAAGACGCGTCGCTTCGAGACGGTCATGGACGAGGTCCGTGGCTTCTTCGAAGCACACGAGGCCTCGGGCACGGTCCCGGGTGGCCTGCACATCGAGCTCACCGGCGACGACGTGACCGAGGTGATTGGCGGTAGTGAGCACATTGATGACGAGGCGTTGCGCGACCGCTACGAGACGCTCGTGGATCCTCGTCTGAATCACCAGCAGAGCCTGGAGATGGCCTTCCAAGTCGCCCAGTACCTGGCGAAGGGTTCTTCCTCCGAGGAGAACTGATCGACTGCGAAATCCCCGGCCTCGTCTGTCATGGACGAGGCCGGGGATCTGTCTATGCGCTCTGCTGTGCCGGGCGGCGCGGTGCGTCAGACGATCGTGATCGTGATGACGCTACCCTTCTTGACCATCGTGCCTCCGGCGGGGTCGGTGGCGCGCACCGTACCGAAGAAACCACCGAGAATCGCTTCTTCCTGCACGCTGAATCCGGCGTTTTCGAGGATGGTTCGAGCTTCCTGGCGCTGGCGCCCCACGACGTCGGGGACGGCGACCTTCTCGGGTCCCTTGGACACCGTGTAAGCGACGGTGTCGCCGCGGTGCAGGATCGTTCCCTCGTTGGTCTGCTGGGAGATAACCTGGCCTTCCGCGACCGTATCGGAGAACGCCTCGGTGGGAGTAGCGACGAGGCCAAGGCCTTCGATGGCGCTCTTCGCGGCGTCGGCGCTCATCCCGCCCAGCGAGGGGGACCGTCAGAGGCTCTCGGCCCTTGGACAATACGACGTCGACAGCCGTGTCATGCGGCACCGAGGTGCCGGACGGCACGGACTGGGAGATGACCTGGCCCTGCGGCACGTCCTCAGAGTAGGCATCGGTGATTGCTCCGAGAGCCAGGCCAGCCTGCGTGAGCACCTTTTTCGCGTCATCCTGACTCTTGCCGGACACGTCGGGCACGTTCTTCATGTCCACACCCTTGGACACGTAGAGCTGCACCTCGGCGCGCTTGTGCACGGGCTCGCCGCCTGACGGATCAGAATGGGTGATAGACCCGGATGCGACGTCGTCCGAAAACTCCTCCTCGACGGTGGAGGCAAGGCCCATTGCGTTCAGCTCGGCCTGGACCTCTGCCAGGGGACGACCGTCGGTCGTGGGCATGGTCAGGTAGGAGCCCGGGCCGTACTCGGTCCACCACCAGCTGCCGCCGATACCCGCTACGGCAAGCAGGAGGACGACGAGGCTCACCCACAGGGCAGCGCGCTTATAGTCGTGTTCGACGCGTTCTCCGAAACCTTGGGGATTGGGGCCGAGGTGTGGACCGTGGCGAGCGTCGACGGTGCGGGTAGCGGCAGCGGACGCGTGAACTGGGCGGAGATGACCTCCGTGTTCAGTGCGCTGGTTTCCGAAGAGTCAGCGCGGTCGGAGGGTGGGACTTCGGCACGCCGGCTAGCGAGCTCTGAAGGGATGGTTGCAGCCGCCCGCGCGACTAGGTCGATCGCATCCGATGCGTCGGCGGGTCGAGAGGCGGGGTCACGGGCCGTGAGGGCGGCGACGAGATCGTCGATCTCTCGAGGAATCCACGGCTGGGCCTGCGACGGGCTGGGCACGTCGTCGGAGACGTGGTGGGTTGCGATCTGCAGCGGCGACTCGCCCGCCCAAAGGAACGGAGCCCGTGAGCATCTCGTAGAGCATGATGCCCACGGAATAGATGTCTGAACGTGCGTCCGCCACGCCCGTTGTGGCGATCTCGGGTGCGATGTATGCGACTGTTCCGAGCATGTTGCCCGTCGAGGACATCGAGACCTCGGAGGCCGCTCGCGCCAAGCCGAAGTCGGTGACTTTGGCGGGGCCATCGGTGGGAACGAGGATGTTCTCGGGCTTGATGTCACGGTGGATAACGCCGACGCGGTGAGCGGCGCGCAGGGCCTCGAGAATGTCGGTCGTGTAGCGCAGCGCCTGCGGGATTGTGAAGGCACCCTGCGCGCGCACGAGCTGGCGGAGGTTGGTTCCGTCAATGAGCTCCATCACAAGGAATCCCTGTCCGGTGATCACACCCTGATCGAAGACGGAAACGACGCCCGGGTGAACAATGCGGGCTGCGGAGCGCGCCTCACGGCGGAAGCGTGCGACGAAATCCTGGGAGTCCGCCAGGTGTGGGTGCATGACCTTCAGAGCGACGGGGCGGTCCAGGCGCTCGTCTTGGGCGATGTACACGGTTGCCATGCCGCCGCGCGCCAGACGGCGCGTGACTCGGTATCGTTCGTCGACCAGGAGCCCGATCAACGGGTCGGTCTGGTCGAATGTCTGTTCGTCGCTCACCTGGTCGATTCTATGAGAGTTTTCGCGAAAATATGGGAAGAGTGAGTGTCGGAGCGCCGTACAAATGGGGTAATCTTGCGCTCATGACCAGTGCTGATATCACCGTGTTGCCCACCGACGAGGTCTGCCGACTGCTCGGCATCGAGGAGCGTCGCCTGAAGCAGTTGATCCGTGACCGCGTCCTGATCGAGGCACGCGGGGACGACGGTATGCGCGGGGTTCCTCAGGACGTCCTCGTCAAGGGCGCGAACGGTTGGGAACCGCTCCCGTTCCTGCGGGGCACGCTGACGCTTCTGGCCGATGACGGTTTTACCGCAGAGGAATCGCTCGCCTGGCTGTACGCCGAACAGGACGAACTGGGTGAGCGTCCCATCGACGCGCTCACGTCGGGCCGTCACCATCGCGTCAACCGCATCGCCTCGACGCTGGCCTTTTGAGCCGCCTGCCTCAGTAGCCAGGCGTCAGGCGCGCCTGGCGGTGAGGAGAGAGCACAGATCGCGCGCCATTGCGCGGGCGTCATCATCGAAACCGGAGGCATCGAGCGCGGCGTGACCGTCAGCGACGAGGCGCGCAATCTCCGCTTCGTGTGCGGCGCGCCCGTTGCGCTCGACAATCTCGGTGGCTGTCGCGATCTGCTGTGCCGAGGCCTCGGCGACACCAAGAACGTCGGTCAGCGCGCGGCGCTCGGCGGGGGAGGAAGCCTCCCAGGTGAGCGCGAGGAGGGCGGTGCGCTTTCCTTCGCGCAGGTCATCCCCGGCGGGCTTGCCGGTGACGGCAGGGTCACCGAAGACGCCCAGATCATCGTCGCGCAGCTGGAACGCCAGGCCCCACGGGGTGAGGATCGTATCGAGGATGTCCAACAGCTCGGCGACATCAGCAATTGAGGGCGCTCCGCAGATCGCGCCAAGAATGGCGGGGTGAACGACCGAGTAGTGCGCCGACTTGTGTAGTGCAACCTCGAGGGAATCGCTCGTGCTGAGCGCGTCCGTGCGCTCCGGATCCAGCCGGGTCTGTTCGGCGGTGATGTCCAGATACTGGCCGAGCGCCACTTCCGCGTGCATGTCCGCGAAGCGCGTCGTGAAGGCACGCGCGCAGTCCTCCCGCAGGGTGAGCGCCTGTTCATCTGCCGCGGCGGTCGCCGCTGAGAAGAGGAAATCGCCGACCAAGATGGCGGCGTGACGGCCGAAGTCTGTCGATGACCCAATCCACGATGAGGATGCGTGATGATCCGCGAGCGTCCTATGCGGGGTGGGTATCCCGCGCCGCTCGTCTGCCTTGTCGATGATGTCGTCGTGGACGAGGGCGCTGGCCTGATACAGTTCGAGCGCGGCACTGAGGTGGGGGAGTGACACCCGGTCGAGCGCGGTGCCGGAGCTGAGCGCGTAGCCGACGTGTGCCATGAGTGCGCGGAAGCGCTTGCCTCCGGATACGGACGCAAGAACCGCACGCGAAAATTCTTCGGATCTGCCCGAAGCGCCGGCGCGAGCGAGGAGTGTGGCGAGGCTCGTGGCCGTCGCCTCGTCGATACGGGGACGCAGCGTTGCGAAACTGTCGCTCAGAGTCATGAGGCCACTCTAACCGAGGAGCCGGGGGATGCGTGGTCTTAAGGTGGGGCATCCTCACACCTACCGCCAGGAAAACTACGTGGTAAGGCACTAGACTGGCGATGGTATGCCGATTTGCAATCGGCTCTGTTGTGCATGCCCATCAATGAAAGGGACCCGTGTGAGTGCATCTCGCGCTTCGGCAAAGGACTCCGCGACGACTGAGGAAACCACGGAGGTGACGACCCCCGCAAAGAAGACGACGCGCGCCAAGAAGGCCGTGGCGGACGCGGCGAGCGCCCCCGCCAAGGAAAAGAAGTCTGCAGCGAAGAAGGCGCCGGCGAAGAAGGCTCCCGCGAAGAAGACGACAAAGAAGGCCGCTGACGCCGAGGTTGTCGAGGAGAAGGCTCCCGCGAAGAAGGCCGCTGCTAAGAAGACCGCGAAGAAGGCCGACGCTGAGGAGAAGGCCGCCAAGAAGCCCGCTGCTAAGAAGACCGCGAAGAAGGCCGACGCTGAGGAGAAGGCCGCCAAGAAGCCTCGCGGACGCAAGAAGAAGGACGAAGAGGTCGTCGAATCGATTGTTCCCGAGATCGGGGACACTGAGGACGTGGACTTCGAGCCCACGGGTGAGGACCTCGAGGATCCGGAGCTTGAGGCTGGCACCGACGACGAGGAAGTGGCTGACGCCGAGGAAGAAATCGAGGAAGAGGACGCTAAGGTCTCCGAGGGTGCGGCTCTGCGTGAGCGCACCAACGACGGTATTCACGTGAAGGGTGGATTCGTCGTCTCCGACTCTGACGAGACCGACGAGCCTATTCAGCAGGTGACGGTCGCCGGTGCGACCGCTGACCCGGTTAAGGACTATCTCAAGCAGATCGGCAAGGTCTCGCTGCTGAATGCTGAGCAGGAAGTTGACCTGGCTCGCCGTATCGAGGCTGGTCTGTACGCCGAGTACAAGCTCAAGAACCGGGCTGACGAGATGACCAGCCGCGAGCGTCGTGAGCTGCACTTCCTCGCGCAGGATGGCCAGCAGGCGAAGAATCACCTGCTCGAGGCGAACCTCCGTCTGGTCGTCTCGCTCGCGAAGCGCTACACCGGGCGCGGCATGCAGTTCCTGGACCTCATCCAGGAAGGTAACCTGGGCCTCATTCGCGCCGTCGAAAAGTTCGACTACACGAAGGGCTACAAGTTCTCGACTACGCCACCTGGTGGATCCGCCAGGCGATCACCCGTGCCATGGCCGACCAGGCGCGCACGATCCGCATTCCGGTTCACATGGTTGAGGTCATCAATAAGCTGGCCCGCGTCCAGCGTCAGATGCTGCAGGATCTGGGCCGCGAACCCACGCCCGAGGAGCTCGCGAAGGAACTCGACATGACCGCAGAGAAGGTCGTCGAGGTCCAGAAGTACGGTCGTGAGCCGATTTCGCTGCACACGCCCCTCGGCGAGGACGGCGACTCCGAGTTCGGTGACCTCATCGAGGACTCCGAGGCCATCGTGCCTGCGGACGCCGTGTCGTTCACCCTGCTGCAGGAGCAGCTCCACCATGTCCTGGATACGCTGTCTGAGCGTGAAGCTGGTGTCGTGTCGATGCGCTTCGGTCTGGGTGACGGTCAGCCGAAGACTCTCGACGAGATCGGCAAGGTCTACGGTGTGACGCGCGAGCGCATTCGTCAGATTGAGTCCAAGACCATGTCGAAGCTGCGTCACCCGTCGCGTTCGCAGGTGCTGCGCGACTACCTCGACTGACGCGCCATTGATATTCATGGGGGCCAGGAACGATCGTTCCTGGCCCCCATGACAACATCGTCACAATGCGTGCGTGTTCGGGTGGCACCATCGCGTAGTGAGGCTTCGGTGAGGCAGGATGATCTCATGCTTGAGGGTGCACTGATTCTTGTTTTGACCGTTGTTCTGGTTCTCGTTGTCGCCGCTGGTGTCGTCGCGGTGCTGGCGCTGTCGCGCCGTAGCGCGGACGAGTGGAAGGGCGTCATCAAGCGTGAGAGTGAAGAAATCGCGGTTGAGGTCAAGACCAACCACTCGCTCCCCAAGCGTGCGGCCACGTCGCCGGATGGGCCCGTTGTTCCGCGTACTGCGTCCCTGCAGTCGATGCTCCAGGGCGCCGAATCGAAGAGCGCCTACTTCGACGCTGACCGTCTCCCCGGCATCGATCGCTCGAAACTGTCACCGACCGCGTCAGCGAGCGTCTTGACCGTGGACGTCGTCATGCTGATGGTGGCGCACAGCCGAGTCAGGAGTCGACGCAGGCCTAACTTCGTGATGCCGCACTCAGGTTTTCTGTGAAGAGCGTCCATAGGGGATAATGACCCTATGGACGCTTTTATTTCCCTACCTTCAGTCGCCGTGGGCGGTTGTCATCGCCCTGGCGGTCGCCGTGCTCATCGGTGTGCTTATTCGCGTCGCCGTGACTTCGCGGAGGCGCTCTTCCGATGACGTAACAGTTCAGCCGCAGGTTCAGGCCCCGGCTGATGCTCCGTCTGAGGCTCCCACTCAGGCGCCGAGCATTGACACTGACCAGCCGCGCGCGGGTCCGGTCGATATCTCTGAGTCCACCCCCGATGAAACCGCCCCGGTTGTCGAGGCGCCCACCTCGTCGGTCGAACGTCCCGAGCCGGTGCGCGGCCGCATGGAGCGCCTGCGTGAACGTCTGGCTTCCTCCGGTTCGCTGGGCCGCGCGATTCTTGGCGTGCTGAGCCGCGGACAGCTCGGCGCTGCCGACTGGGAGGAGATTGAGGAATCCCTCCTCATCGCCGACCTTGGCCTCGAGGCCACGGACACGCTGATGGAGGCGCTCAAGCGCCGCGTCGCCGTCGAGTCCGTGACCGACGAAGCTCGTATTCGAGAGATCCTCCGCGAGGAGCTCCTCGCTCTCGTTGGCCCGGACATGGATCGTTCTCTCAATCTTGAGCGCCCCGAGGTCGATGGTGTCACCAAGCCTGCCGTCGTCCTCATGGTCGGCGTCAACGGCACCGGAAAGACGACAACTGTCGGCAAGCTCGCGCGTATCCTCGTCGCGGAAGACAAGTCCGTGATTCTGGGTGCTGCCGATACCTTCCGTGCCGCCGCAGCCGACCAGCTGGCCACGTGGGGTGAGCGCGTGGGCGTAGACGTTGTGCGCAGTGACCGCGAGGGTGCCGATCCGGCTTCCGTCGCTTTCGAGGCCGTGCGCGAGGGCGTTGATCGTGACGTCGACGTGGTGCTCGTCGATACCGCGGGCCGCCTCCAGAACAAGTCGACGCTGATGGACGAGCTCGGCAAGATCAAGCGCGTTATGAGCAAGCAGGCGCCGGTCTCCGAGGTGCTTCTGGTGCTCGATGCAACCACGGGGCAGAACGGCATGAAGCAGGCCGAGGTCTTTGCTGAGGCCACCGGCGTGACCGGCATCGTTCTGACTAAGCTCGACGGCTCCGCCAAGGGCGGCATCGTCGTGTCCGTCCAACGTGCGCTGGGTGTACCGGTGAAGTTCGTTGGCCTCGGTGAGGGTGCCGATGATCTGGCACCCTTCGATCCCGCCAGCTTCGTCGACGCGATCGTGGGTTCCGCGCAGGGCTGAACCTGCCGCCATGACATGTGCCTCGGCCCCGGTGAGACGACTCCCGGGGCCGAGGTGCGCTAACCTGTGCCTAGTACAGCCGCCATCTTGGGAGTAAACACGTGTTTGGAAACCTGTCAGATCGCCTGACCCAGTCCTTCCGCAGCCTGCGTAGCCGCGGCGTCCTGACCGAGTCGGACGTCGATCGCGCGATTTCCGACATTCGTCGCGCCCTCATCGACGCCGACGTTGCGCTCCCCGTCGTTCGCCAGTTCACCTCGCAGGTGCGCGAAAAGGCCTACGGGGCTGCCCGCTCGAAGGCCCTCAACCCCGGCCAGCAGGTCGTCTCCATCGTGCACGAGGAGCTCGTCGAGATCCTCGGCGGTGCGACGCGCGAGCTGACGTTCGCTGAGTCCGGCCCCACCGTCTTCATGCTCGCCGGTCTTCAGGGCGCCGGTAAGACCACCCTGGCCGGAAAGCTGGGCAAGTGGCTGCGTGAGGAAGGCAAGACCGTCCTCCTCGTCGCCTCCGACCTCCAGCGTCCCAACGCCGTTCAGCAGCTGCAGGTTGTCGGCGAGCGCGCCGGTGTGAAGGTGTGGGCGCCCGAGCCCGGCAACGGTGTGGGCAATCCCGTCGAGGTCGCGCGCAGCGGCGTCGAGTTCGCACGCCAGAGCGGTATCAACGTGGTCATCGTCGATACGGCCGGTCGCCTCGGCGTCGACCAGGAGATGATGGACCAGGCGATCGCCATCCGCGACGCCGTGAATCCGCACGAGATCATGTTCGTCCTCGACGCCATGGTCGGTCAGGACGCGGTTTCCACGTCCACGGCCTTCCGCGACGGTGTCGGCTTCACGGGCGTCGTCCTGTCTAAGCTCGACGGCGATGCCCGCGGTGGTGCTGCGCTGTCCGTGCGCGGCGTGACCGGCGCTCCGATCCTCTTTGCGTCGACGGGCGAGGGCCTTGACGACTTTGAGCGCTTCCACGCCGACCGTATGGCGGGCCGCATCCTCGACATGGGTGACATCCTCACCCTCATCGAGCAGGCCGAAAAGAAGATGGACGCCGAGGAGGCGGAGAAGGTCGCGGCTAAGGCGATGGCCGGCCAGCTCACCCTCGCCGACTTCCTGAGCCAGCTTCAGCAGATCAAGAAGCTCGGCTCAATGAAGAAGATGCTCGGCATGATCCCGGGCGCCGCGCAGATGCGCGAGCAGATTGAGAACTTCGACGAGCGCGAGGTGGATCGTGTCGAAGCGATCGTCCGCTCGATGACCCCCGCCGAACGTGAGGACGTGTCGATCCTGAACGGCTCTCGTCGTGCGCGTATTGCTCGTGGTTCCGGCACGACAGTCACCGAGGTCAACCAGCTTGTGCAGCGCTTTGAGGCCGCGCGAGAGATGATGGCGCAGATGGGCCAGATGGGTGGCGGCGTGCCCGGCATGGGTGCTCTGCCTGGCCGTGGCGGCAAGGCGAAGCAGAAGGCCAACGCGCGTAAGGCGCAGGCACAGCGTGCTCGCATGAAGAAGAGCGCGCGCTCCGGTAACCTGCGAAGCGTCGCCAGCAGGAGCTTGAGGCCATGCTGCCGCCGTCCGAGCGCAGCGCGCCTGCGGGCTCATCCTTCGGTGTTACTCAGGAGGCGCCCGCTCCGCGTCCGACGATCGACGATCTGCCGGACGACGTCAAGCGCATGCTCGGCCAGCTCTGAGGCATGGAGTTCTCAGGCCTCGCCCTGTGGGCGGATAGCGCGTCGGAGCGCCCGCAGTGGGTGCGCGGCACGTGGCGTGTGGACGGGGGAGTCATCCGCCGTGTGAGCGATGAAGAATCCGCGTCATCGGTGGGATTCATCGTGCCCGGCATGGTGGATACGCACTGCCACATCGGGTACTCGGACACCGGTTCGGTGGACGAGGCCGAGATGGTGGAACAAGCTCGCGTGACTCTCGCGAGCGGCGTGACCGTCGTACGCGACTGTGGCGTGCCGGTCGATAACTCGTCGGCGGCGAGGGCAACCGGGCTTCACCTGATCCGCTGCGGCCGCCATGTTGCACGCCCGAAGCGGTACATGCGCGACCTGCCGCTTGACGTTGAGAATCAGAACGAGCTGCCCGAGGTGCTCGCATCGATGGCGCACTCCTCCGATGGCTGGGTGAAGATCGTCGGAGATTGGATCGATCGCAGCGGCGGTGCCGACTCCGACCTGATGCCTCTGTGGGACCGCGCCGTCCTGAATGATGCGGTTGCCGCCGTGCACGAGGCTGGGGCGCGGATTGCCGTCCACGCCTTCTCCCATGGCGTCATTGACTCGCTCATCGAGGCCGGCGTTGACGACATCGAACACGGTAGCGGTATCGATGCAGATCAGGCCTGCGAGATCGCCGCGCGTGGCATCGCGGTGACGCCGACGCTTCGCCAGGTTGAGCTCTTCAAGGACTTTGCGGCTCAGGCGGGGGGAGAAGTACCCCGCCTATGCCGCCACCATGCAGGGCATGTACGACGCGCGGCGCTCCCACTTCCAGATGCTCGTCGACTCCGGCGTTCTCCTCCTCATGGGGACTGACTCGGGCGGCTATCAAGATCACGGAACCATCGCAGGCGAGATCGACCTGTGGCTGCAGTGGGGTGCACCCCGCGACTTCACTATCAACGCAGCCACGTGGGTGAGCCAGCGCTACCTCGGCTACCCCGGCCTCGTCGACGGGGGCCCGGCCGATTTCTTGCTCCTGGACGACGACCCGAGGATGAACCCGCTGGCCCTGTCGACGCCCGCACACGTGTTCATTGGTGGAGTGAGCGCGTGGGAGCGTCCACCTGCGTGAGATGTTCGCAGTGATCGATTTAACCGATTCGCGCGACACGGCGCACGTTCCTGACTTGGGAAACGGGCGCGAAATATGGCATAATCGCTAGCTGTACCCGGCGGTTCGTAGACCCTCTCACTGCGTGCCGTCGTGTCCCGGTCCAATGCGACCCCTGTGTTTCCCACCTTGGGACGCAAAGGTCCACACCAATTCTGAAATGGAGAGACCACTCAAGTGGCAGTTCGAATTCGCCTGAAGCGCGTGGGTAAGATCCACGCTGCCCAGTACCGTGTTGTCGTCGTCGATTCGCGCAAGAAGCGTGACGGCCGCGTCATTGAAGAGGTCGGCTACTACGATCCTCAGCCCAACCCGTCGATCATCCGCATCGACTCCGAGCGTGCCCAGTACTGGCTCGGCGTTGGCGCTCAGCCCTCCGACCAGGTCCGCAACCTGCTGGTCCTGACTGGCGACATCGCCAAGTTCAACGGCAAGGCCGACGCGGTTTCCCGCGTCATCGTCTCCGAGGCTGACAAGGCCGCCCAGGCTGAGCAGGCCATCAAGGATGCCGAGGCTGCAGCCGAGAAGTCCAAGGCCGCTGCTTCCGCCAAGAAGGCCGAGGAAGAGGCCGCAGCTGCCGCAGCCGCTGCTGAGGCTGAGGCTGCCGAGCAGGCTTCTGAGGAAGCCGCCGGAGAGGATGCCTGAGCATGCTCGCCGACGCGTTGGAGCACCTGGTCAGCGGCATCGTTGACCACCCCGAAGATGTCGAGGTGACGCCTCGTTCCATGCGACGTGGCCAGCTTCTTGAGGTTCGCGTGAACCCCGAGGATCTGGGCCGCGTCATCGGACGCGGCGGTCGGACGGCTCGCGCGCTGCGCACCGTCATGGGTGCGCTGTCCACGCGTGGCACCGTCCGCGTTGACGTCGTCGACACGGATCGCGAGTAAGACTCGCACACGTCGCGAAGGGGTCCGGCACTGCCGGGCCCCTTCGTTGTATCCTTCGGGGGAGTCCCCGTTTATCGTCAGGAGAACACATGCAGCTCACAGCCGCTATCGTCGGACCTGCCCACGGATTGCGTGGCGAGGTCATCGTGGACGTGCGCAGCGACGACCCGGAGGTCCTGGCGTCGGGCGCGCGCTTGGATATTGCAGGACAGAAGCGTCAGCTCACGGTGCGTTCCGTGCGAACACACAAGGATCGCGTGCTCGCTTCGTTCGAGGAGTGCGCGACCCGCGAGGAAGCGGAGGCCCTGCGCGGTGCACGTCTGCTCGTCGATGCCCATCCTGAAGAGGACGCCTGGTATCCCCACGAACTCAAAGGACTTGAGGCACGCACGCCTTCCGGTGACGTCCTCGGAACAGTGAGTGGCCTGACGCCGGGCACAGCGCAGGATTTGCTCCTCGTTTCCACGGATCGCGGAACTGTCATGGTTCCCTTCGTGACGGTGCTCGTTCCCACGGTCGACGTTGAGGGCGGTGTGGTCATCATCGACGCTCCTCCGGGGCTTTTTGATGACGAGGCGGTCTCGGAGCGCGAGGATCACTAAGCTCGTGCGTTTCGATCTCATCTCTATTTTCCCTGACTATTTCGCGCCCCTTCGCCTGTCCCTCATGGGTAAGGCGGAGGATGCCGGGCTTGTGCAGCTGCAGGCGCACGATCTGCGCGAGTGGGCGACCGGCAAGCATCGCAGCGTCGATGACACCCCTTACGGCGGTGGCGCGGGCATGGTGATGCGCGCGGACGTGTGGGCGCGTGCCCTCGACGAGGTCCTCGCCACGGCGCTGACGGAGCGTGACGGTGAGGGGACCCAGACCTCGTCTCGTCGCATTCTCGCGATCCCGACACCCTCGGGAACCCCGCTGACGCAGGCGGTTGTTGAGGACCTGGCGCGCGGCGACCAGATCGTCGTGGCGTGCGGACGCTACGAGGGCATCGACGCGCGTGTCGCGCAGCACTACCGCGGCGTTGGCGTCGAGGTCGTCGAGTTCTCGATCGGCGACTATGTTCTCAACGGCGGCGAGGTCGCTGCGATGGTCCTCACCGAGGCCGTCGCGCGTCTCCTCGAGGGTTTTATGGGCAACCCGGACTCCCTCGTGGAAGAGTCGCACTCCGGTGCCGGGCTCCTCGAATACCCCGTCTACACCAAGCCGCGTGAATTCCGCAGTCTCGAGATCCCCGAGGTGCTCCTCGGCGGCAATCACGCGGCGATTGAACGCTGGCGCCGCGACCGCGCGATCGAGAAGACGGTGGCGGTGCGCCCCGACCTCGCGCTCTCGCTCGACGCCGCTGCCCTCAGCGGTGACGATCGCGCGATGCTCGCGGCCTGCGGCATCGCCTACCCGGCAGCTGGCGCGGCGGAACGGCTCGACGTACGACAGGCTGAGCTTGAGGACGTCGTCGCAGTCAGTGAGCTTGCCGCGCGAACGTTCCCGGATGCCTGCCCGGAGAATCTGCCCCAGGAGGCGATCGACGAGCACATCGCCACGCAGCTGAGCGCCGATGTGTTTGACGCTCTTATTTCCGATCCCGAGCGTCACCGCCTGTTCGTCGCCGAGGTCTGGGGCGGCCTCGTCGGTTACGTGCTGACACACGTCGGCCAGGATGCATTGCCGAGCGACCTGGTGCGTCCCGGACGCGTCGAGGCGGGAAGCGCCTACCTGTCCAAGTGCTACGTGGACGCGGCCTGGCGGGGGAGTGGCATCGCCGACGTCCTGCTGGAGCGCGCCGTCGCGGACGCCGCCACGGCAGGACACCGAGCGATCGTGCTGGGAACCAACCGAGGCAACAAAGCGGCGCAGGCCTTCTACAAGAAGCACGGCTTCCGCAAGCGATCGACGCGAACCTTCGACGTCGGTGGAGTGACCAACTACGACGTCATCATGGTGCGTGATCTCACCGCCTGACGCGGCGCGACGCTAGCGCGGCGTGGCATCGCTGTGGGATAATAGCCGAGATTGTGCGCGGTTCATCCTGCCGCAGGGGGACACCGAGGCGCACGATCACACGTCAAGTGAGCGGGCTCGACCCGCCCAACCAGGCGCTTCCGACCTGCGGCAGTTGCGTCAAGGAGAAGAAATGCAGAAGCTGGACGCCGTTGATGCGGCTTCGCTGCGCGAAGACATCCCCTCGTTCCGAGCCGGCGACACCCTCAAGGTGCACGTCAAGGTCATCGAAGGTAACCGCTCTCGTATCCAGGTCTTCCAGGGTGTCGTGATCGCTCGTCGCGGTCACGGTGTGTCCTCCACGTTCACCGTCCGCAAGGTTTCCTTCGGCGTGGGCGTTGAGCGTACCTTCCCGGTTCACGCCCCCACGATCGACCACATCGAGGTCGTTACCAAGGGTGACGTGCGTCGTGCCAAGCTCTACTACCTGCGTGAGCGTCACGGCAAGGCCGCGAAGATCAAGGAACACCGTTCCGGCAAGTCCGCCTGAGGCTTGCCAGGCATACGCCTTGGCATTTTTCACGGAAAGGTCCGACACCGCGCGCCGGTGTCGGACCTCGCCGTATCCTGGGATGGTTGACGCTACGACAAGGAGATTGCATGACCCCGACAGCAGGACCGTCGCTCGGACCGCTGCACTCGCCTTCGCTTCGGGATCGTGACCGCGCGGAGGCCCGCGCCAGGCGCAATCCGCTCGTGTGGCTGCGCGAGATCCTCGTCATCATCGTTGTTGCCCTTATCATTTCCACGCTGCTTCGGGCATTCATTGTTCAGGTCTTCTGGATTCCGTCTCCCTCGATGCACAACACGCTCGTCGAAGATGACCGCATCGCCGTGTCGCGCATCGATGCCTTGACGTCGAACGTCCAGCGTGGCGACGTCGTTGTCTTTGACGACACTCTCGGCTGGTTGGGCGGCTCCGAAACGACGTCGCCCTCGATTCTGCGTCAGCTTGGCGAGTTCACCGGCTTCGTTCCGGGGGGTGGCGAGCAGACCCTCGTCAAGCGTGTCATCGGCGTCGGTGGTGACCACGTGACCTGCACGAGCGCGAACGGAAAGGTGAGCGTCAACGGGGTTGAACTCGACGAAACATACGTTCCGGAGGGCCAGGTACCCTGCGGCGAGCGCACCTTCGACGTGGTCGTCCCCGAGGGGCACCTGTGGGTGATGGGCGACAATCGTTCGAATTCCGCCGATTCGCGTTATCACATGGGTTCGGGGCAGTCTCCCTACGTGCCCGTGTCGTCGGTCGTCGGTACCGTTCAGGCCGTCATCTGGCCGACTTCCCGGTGGACGACGGACATCGCGCACCACGACGTTTTTGCCTCCGTCCCCGCCGCCTCATGACGACCGCGTCACGCGACCTCGAGGTCTCCTTGGCACAGCGGTGGGGGATCGTCGCTGGCATGGATGAGGTGGGTCGTGGGGCTCTCGCCGGTCCCGTCGCGGTTGGCGTCGCACTCATCGGTATTGACGCGCCTCCCGTCCCCGAAGGACTCACCGATTCCAAGGCGCTGACCGCTCGTCGACGCGAAGCACTCATCGAGCCCGTCCGCTCGTGGACGCTCGCCTCATCCGTTGGTTACGCTTCGCCGCAGGAAATTGATCAGTGGGGCATTATCGCTGCCCTGCGTCTGGCCGGCCGCCGCGCACTCGCCGAGGTAGCCAGCCACGGCCTCGTTCCCGGTGGCGTGCTCCTGGATGGCTCGCACAACTGGCTGTCGGCACCGGATGACTTGTTTGGTTCGATTGACGGACCGGAGGATCCCTTCGGGCGTGAGCTGCCCGTCCACATGCAGGTCAAGGCCGATGCGTCGTGCGCAGTCGTCGCTGCGGCGTCGGTCCTCGCGAAGGTTGCGCGCGATCACCTCATGCAAGAGCTGGATGATCCCGGATACGGATGGGCATCGAACAAGGGCTACGGCTCGGCAGCGCATACCCGTGCCATTACGGAACTCGGCGTGTCGGAGCAGCACCGCCGCTCGTGGAAGATGCCGACGCAGGCCACAAAGTAGGGCGCGCCGGGGTGGCGCCGCGCCGGCTGGTGCGTAGCCCGGCATGATGGTGGCGTGAGCGAAGAAATCGAAGGATACGAAAACAACCTGGAGCTGGAACTCTTTAAGGAGTACCGCGACGTCATTGGGTTGTTTAAGTACGTCGTGGAAACCGAGAGGCGTTTCTACCTGTGCAACCACGTAGACGTGCAGGCACGGCCGGTCGGTGGCGACGTCTTTTTCGAGCTGACGCTGTCCGACGCGTGGGTGTGGGACATCTACCGCTCGTCGCGTTTCGTGCGCTCGGTGCGCGTCATCACCTACAAGGACGTCAACGTCGAGGAACTCTCCAAGCCGGAGCTCGACATCCCCTAAACGTTCGGTGACTCCGCCGCGCGCGGTTATCCACAGGCCATAGTGCAAGCCGCTCCCTATCCACAGGGGGCGGTTTTCGCGTTGTCGGTGTGTGCTTGGTCGGCGCACTGTGGGTGCGGAGGTGATCCATGATGGAATGCTCAACACGGCCCGATCGTCGGGTTTTGGGCTCGTCGGGGGAATATACGGCGCGTCTGTTGCTCCAGGAGGAAGGTCTGACCCTCCTCGACGCGAATTGGCGTGATGGTCGGCGCGGGGAACTGGACATCATCGCTCGTGATGACACGGATCCACGTCAATCGTGGACTGTTGTGGTGGAGGTGCGCACCAGAGTTGGGCGCAGTCGGGGCAGTGCGCTCGCGTCGATAGACCGCCGCAAGGTCGCCAAGCTTCGGGCGTTGACGGGCTCGTGGTGTCGTGCGCATGGTCCGCTGTCCTCCCGGGTCCGTATCGACGTTGTTGCCATCACCGTGGATGCGCACACGCTCCGTGTGTGGCCGGGCTCCATGGACGAGGTCGTGGATCTTCGCGCTGTGGGGGCGCGGGTCACGTGGTTGCGGGGTGTGCAATGAGCGGGCCGGGACTTGCGCGCACGTATTCCATGAGCGTCGTCGGGATCGAGGGACACCTGGTCGATGTGGAGACGTATGCGGGATCTGGTCTCGTCGCGTTCACGCTCGTCGGGCTGCTTGACACGTCTGTTCGTGAGGCGCGCGATCGTGTACGGGCAGCGTTCGAGTCGTGCGGATTGGATGTGCTGGACCAGCGCATCACCGTGAACCTGTCGCCCGCCGGTATCCCAAAGTCTGGATCGGCGTTCGATCTGTCGATTGCGGCGTCCGTCGCTCTGGCTACCGGCCTCGTGTCGCCTGCTGCGTTTGAGGATGCCGTCATCGTTGGGGAGCTCGGGCTCGACGGTGGCATCCAGCCGGTTTGTGGCGTGTTGCCCGCCGTTTTGGCGGCTCGGTCGCGAGGGGTGCGTCGGGTGATTGTGCCCTCTGCGTGCGCGCAGGAGGCCAGGCTGGTGAGTGGTATTGAGGTGCTTGATTTCGCTCACTTCGCAGACTTGGTTGCATGGGCTGGGGGAGAAGCAGTCAAAGCGCCGTTCCACGGCCGGTTGGGCGTTCGACGTGGCGGCGTGGAAGCTGAGGATCGCATGCCGCTTGATATGGGTGACGTCCGCGGGCAGCCCGAGGCCGTGGCGGCGCTCGAGGTGGCAGCAGCGGGAGGACATCATGTGTTTCTGCTGGGCGAACCGGGCTCCGGTAAGACGATGCTCGCGTCGCGCCTGCCCACGATTCTTCCCGATTTAGATGCGGATACCGCTCTCGTCACCACGTCGCTGCATTCGGTGGCGGGTTTGCTGCCATCCGGCATCTCGCTGATGACCCGGCCTCCCTTCCAGGCACCCCATCATTCCGTGACGATGCCTGCCCTCATCGGTGGCGGGACTCGCATGCTCGTCCCCGGGGCGGCGTCGCTGGCGCACGGAGGGATTCTCTTTCTCGACGAGGCCGCGGAATTCGCTCCCTCCGTCCTCGATTCCCTGCGCGAACCCCTTGAGTCGGGGGTCATCCATGTGCACCGATCCGGCGTTCAGGCGCGCTATCCCGCGTCCTTTCAATTGGTGATGGCGTCTAATCCTTGCCCGTGCGGAGGCGGGCATGGTGGGCGTCGGTGCACCTGTTCGTCGATCAATCGGCGCAGGTACCTTGCGCGTCTGTCCGGGCCGTTGCTGGATCGAATGGACATCCGTATCGACGTGCATACCCCCACTCGGGCGGATCTAGCGGCGACGCATACGGATGACTCCGCTTCGATTCGCCAGCGCGTGATTGAAGCGCGAGCACGGGCACGCAAGCGGCTTGAGGACACTCCGTGGACTATGAACGCGCAACTTCCTGGAGCGTGGCTGCGCCACCACTCAGGCATCGATGCCTCGCTCATTCATCAACTCGATCGGCTCATCGATTCCGGTCACTCGTCCATGCGCGGGGTCGACCGGATGCTACGGCTGGCATGGACGCTCGCCGATCTCGAGGCTGCGCCTCGGCCAACTTTCGACCACATCGTTGCAGCGCAGCAGCTGCGGAACGGAGCGGACCACTATGAATGACACAGAACTATGGGAGGCCGCCTGGTGGTCTGCCGTCGCCGAGCCGGCAGACCCGTGCGCACGCGTCCTTCGCCAGGCATTAGGGGATCGAAATGCGCGCGCCTGGCTGATTGGCAGGTGGGGAGGGCTGCCTTCGGCGCTCGCGAGACACCCGAAGGTCGACTGGCACGCTCAGTGGAACCGGTGGCGGGAGCGCGCTCTGTGCGTCGATATTGACGTCGAGCTCGAACGCGTCGCCCACGCGGGTGGCGGATTCATGACACCTGGCGATCCGCGCTGGCCCGAGCACCTTGCATGCCTGGGGGAGGATGAACCGATGGGGCTGTGGTTCCTCGGTGGCCTGCCCGAGGCGCCGCGCGCAGATCGTCATCTGTCCATCGTGGGCGCTCGCGCCTCCACCGGGGCAGGAAACAGGTGCGCACGCAACATGGCGGCATTTGTCGCTGCAGCCGGGGTGACGGTGGTGTCTGGGGGGAGCGATCGGTATCGATATTGAGGCTCACCGCGGGGCCCTGTCCGCGCGTGGGCGCACAATCTGCATCCTCGCAGGCGGCGTGTGTAATCCCTACCCCGCGTGCCACGGCGGGGACTTTCGTGCCGTCATTGATGGCGGTGGTGCCCTCATCTCTGAGGTTCCTCCCACCGCTAGGCCCGCGAAGTGGCGTTTTCTGACGCGGAACCGCCTGATCGCTGCATGGAGCGGGGCGACCGTGGTCGTCGAGGCGGGAGCGCGCTCAGGTGCCCTCGCGACGGCTCGCCGTGCCATGGAATACGGACGTGAGCTAGGTGCGGTGCCCGGCGCGGTCGATGCGCCTATGTCGGTTGGGTGCCTTGAGCTTGCACGCAACGGAGCGACGATCATCCGCGACGGACGCGACGCCCTTGAACTCGTTCGCCCGGTGAGCGCCGACGGCACCGAGCCGCTCTTCGGCATGCCGGTCGACGAGGATCGCGGCGTAGATGCCTTGGAAGCGACCCAGCGTCGGGTGTGGGAGGCGCTTCCCAGGAGTGCTCCTGCATCGGTTGAAGCGATCTGTGTCGCTGCAGCTCTGTCACGCGACGAAGTCAGCCACGCACTCATGGATTTGTCCGTTGCCGGCCTAGTGTCGGGCTCGACGCGTGGCTGGACGCGAACAGGCGGAGGCAGACCGTAGGATATCGATATGACACGCAATGTGGGGGGAGCGCTGGGAAGAGTACCTGCGCCTTGGGCGGCGGATGAGCCCCCACACTATCTCCGCGTATCTCGCGGATCTGCGCTCGCTGTTGGATTTCCTGTCGCTTGAGCAGGACGCCACGGAGGAACAGCTGCGCGATGCGCTGACTCAGCGTGCCATTCGTTCGTGGCTCGCTCGCACGCTGGCGGAAGGGGGAGCTCGTTCGACGATTGCGCGCCACACAGCCGCCATTCGCAATTTCACGGCCTGGGCTCTTCGCGAGGGGATCCTTCCCAGTGACCCGGCCGCTCTGCTGTCCTCTCCGCGCGCCGACCAGCGGCTTCCCTCACCTCTCGACGAATCCGATGCGAGGGTGCTCCTCAATGCCGCTCGGGATGAGGCGGCCGCGGGTGGTGCGTCCCAAATTCGCAACTGGGCGATACTCGAGCTGACGTACGCCTGCGGGCTGCGCGTCTCCGAAGTGTGCGCTCTCGATGTGTCGTCGTTGAATCGTGAGGCCCTGACCGTGCGTGTCGTCGGTAAAGGAAACAAGGAACGGGTGGTTCCCTACGGGCCTCCCGCAGCGAACGCCCTCGACCATTGGCTCGTGCGAGGCCGTCCCCAGTTGGCCGGAGAGCGGAGCGGACACGCTCTCTTCCTCGGAGACAAGGGGGGGACGCATCGATCCGCGCATCGTCCGTTCGATGGTGCACAAGATGGCGGCACGCGCCGGTGTGCATGACGTCGCGCCCCACGGGCTGCGGCACTCGACGGCGACACACCTGCTGCAGGGGGGAGCCGACCTGCGCGCGGTCCAGGAGATGCTCGGGCACTCGTCGCTGTCAACCACCCAGCGCTACACCCACGTCGATACTGCCCGCCTGAGTGCGATCTACCAGCGGGCGCACCCGCGCGCGTAAGCGCTCTGATCCGCAGATCCTGGCACCGCTTGCGATGATTCTCGCATCCCTCCCAGCCGCCTCCTGCGGCAGCATTCGTCATGGCGCACCATCCCACGGCAGCAGCCGCGGGTGCCCGAGTGTCATGCGGATCGGATCGATGTACGTGCGCCGGCCAGTCTTCGCGCCCCAGTGCAGCGTGGGTGAATCCCCTTCGACGACGCCGATGACGTCCCCTTTCTCAACGTGATCGCCAACGGCAACGGATGGTGTGACGGGCAGATACGTCGACCAGATGATGCGGCCACCGACGTCGTGACGAATCGAGATGACGCCCCGGCCCGCGACGGGACCCGCGGTAGTGACGGTCCCCGAAGCGCACGCGTACACCGGGGATGGTGCCGGATACTGCACTGTCACTCCGCGACGCCCGGGAAGCCAGTCGTGGGCGGGTGGGGCGAATCCTTCGACGACGGGCGCCGGCTCCCCCGTTGGCCACTGCCACCGCTCGCGGTGCGGGGCTGGCACGCCTGGCGGTGTCGCGACGATGAGCAGTGTGCCGACGAAGACGGCGATGAGTGAAAGTGCGCTGAAGCGGCTGCGGTGGAGGATTGCGGTGGTCATGTCATCAGCGTGCGAGGCAGTGGGGCGTCGGTCTAGTCGGCCAGCATCGGTTGTGGATAGTGCTGTCACGCAAAACGCCCCTGTGGATAACGAGTGAAGGCGCCGTGTTTGTGCTGGGCTACCCCGGCCTCGTCGAAAAAATCCAGTAGGCGACGTCTCATCGCTCTGGCTCCGGACATTTGCGCACTTGTGAGGTAAGATAGCCGGGCACTTGCCCTGTGCAGGTGACTTCGCGTGCCATTATCGCGACCCACGGGAAACCGCCAGGGGAGCGAGGCGCGGCGGCTTCGGTCCCTTCGGGGATGGTCGCCGGTCATGGCACCAGGGTGCGCACTGCGCACAGCAAACCGATAACCCCGGGGGAAACCCCACTGATCACTCGCGACTTGCGGGGAAAGGACGAACCATGGCAATCGTTACCATGCGTCAGCTCCTCGAGTCCGGTGTCCACTTCGGCCACCAGACTCGCCGTTGGAACCCGAAGATGAAGCGCTTCATCCTCACCGAGCGCAACGGCATCTACATCATCGACCTGCAGCAGACCATTGCTGACATCGACATCGCCTTCGACTTCGTGAAGCAGACCGTCGCCCACGGCGGCACGCTGCTCTTCGTCGGCACCAAGAAGCAGGCCCAGGAAGCCGTGGCCGAGCAGGCCCAGCGCGTCGGCATGCCCTACGTGAACCACCGTTGGCTCGGCGGCATGCTCACCAACTTCTCGACCGTTGCCACCCGTCTGCAGCGCCTGAAGGAACTCGAGCAGATCGACTTCGACGACGTGGCCTCCTCCGGTCACACCAAGAAGGAACTGCTCATGATGCGCCGCGAGAAGGACAAGCTCTCGCGCACCCTGGGCGGCATCCGCGACATGACCAAGGTTCCCTCGGCCGTGTGGATCGTCGACCCCAAGAAGGAGCACCTCGCGGTCTCCGAGGCTCGCAAGCTGCGTATCCCGATCGTTGCCATCCTCGACACCAACGCCGATCCGGACGAGGTCGACTACCGCATCACCGGCAACGATGACGCCATCCGCGCCGTCGCGCTGCTCACCCGCGTGATCGCCGACGCCGTCGCCGAGGGCCTGATCGCTCGCTCCGACGTCCGCAAGGGCAAGGGCGAAGAGACCGCTGCTGAGCCGCTGGCCGAGTGGGAGCGCGAGCTCCTCGAGGGCGAGATCAAGGCTGACGAAGAAGCTGCCGCCGAGGTCGCCGAAGAGTCGGCTGCCAAGCAGGACTGAACGTTTTAACTGAGAGGAATCATCCGATGGCGAATTTCACCGCTGCAGATGTGAAGGCGCTGCGTGAGCAGACCGGCGCCGGCATGATGGATGTCAAGAAGGCTCTGACCGAGGCCGACGGCGACGCCGAGAAGGCTCTCGAGATCATCCGCCTGAAGGGCCTGAAGTCCCTGTCCAAGCGCGAGGGCCGCCAGGCCTCTGCCGGCCTGCTGGCCGCGCAGACCGACGGCACCGTCGGCGTGCTGGTCGAGGTCAACTCCGAGACCGACTTCGTCGCCAAGAACCAGAAGTTCATCGACTTCTCCAACGAGGTTCTGGCCGCCGCTGTTGCTTCCAAGGCTGCCGACCTGGACGCGCTGCTCGCCGCTCCCATGGGCGAGGGTACCGTCAAGGACCGCCTGGACGCCTTCGCCGCCGTCATCGGCGAGAAGCTGCAGATTGGCCGCATTGTGCGCGTTGAGGGCGAGAACGTCGACCTCTACCTGCACCAGACCAACCCCGACCTGCCCCCGCAGGTTGGCGTCTTCGTCGTCACCGATGCCGCGGGCAAGTCCGTTGCCCACGACATCGCGATGCACGTTGCCGCTTACATGCCCGCCTACCTCGATCGCGATTCGGTCCCGGCCGACGTGCTCGACAAGGAGCGCGCGACCCTCGAGAAGATCACGCTTGAGGAAGGCAAGCCCGCCAACATCGTTCCTAAGATCGTTGAGGGCCGCCTGAACGCGTTCTACAAGGACAACTGCCTCGTTGACCAGGCCTTCGCGCGTGACCCCTCGAAGTCCGTCGGCCAGGTCCTCAAGGAGGCCGGTGCCAAGGTCACCAACTTCGTGCGCGTGCACGTTGGTGCCTGATCTGGTGACGTCGTCAGCTTGCTGACAAATGGGAGCGGTCCCGCCGAACGGCGGGGCCGCTTCCCTTTTACCAGGTAGTATGGTTCCTAACCGTTCCGCCCTGCCCGGGCCGTTACAAAGGAGAAGCGTCATGTCGACGAACCGCCGCGTTTTGCTCAAGCTGTCCGGAGAGGCATTCGGGGGTGGGTCGATCGGTTTGGACCCCAAGGTCGTGCGCAACATCGCGGAGCAGGTCGCGACGGCTGTGCGCGAGGGCGTCCAGGTGGCGATTGTCGTCGGAGGCGGCAATTTCTTCCGGGGCGCGCAGCTCGCCCGCGAGGGGCTTGAGCGCTCGCGTGCTGACTACATGGGCATGCTCGGCACTGTTATGAACGCTCTGGCGCTGCAGGATTTCATCGACCAGTCGGGTGTTCCTGCCCGCGTGCAGACTGCCATCACGATGGCTCAGGTCGCCGAGCCCTACCTGCCGCTTCGAGCGATTCGTCACCTGGAAAAGGGCCGCGTGGTTGTTTTCGGTGCCGGTGCCGGCCTCCCGTACTTCTCCACGGACACTGTTTCCGCCCAGCGTGCCCTCGAGATTCACTGCGATGAACTCCTCGTCGCCAAGAACGGCGTGGACGGCGTGTACGACGACGATCCGAACAAGAACCCCGATGCGCACCGATTCGATACGCTGACGTACTCGGAGGCCTTGCGCCGCGATCTGAAGGTGATTGATGGTTCGGCGCTGGCCCTGTGCCGCGACAACGGGCTCACGACGCGTATCTTCGGCATGGGTGGCGACGGCGCAGTGACCCGCGCGCTGATGGGCGATGAAATCGGTACCCTAGTGACGGCGTGATATAACCTTCACAGACCACTGACTTTTAAGGAGCACATAGTGATCGACGATATTCTCCTCGAAGCCGAGGAAAAGATGGACAAGGCCGTGGATGCGGCCAGCCACGAGTTTTCGAACATTCGTACCGGACGCGCGACGTCCTCGATGTTCGAGCAGCTCCTGGTGGACTACTACGGCGCTCCGACGCCGATGCAGCAGCTTGCTAGCTTCCAGATTCCCGAGGCCCGCACGGTCCTGATCTCTCCCTTTGATCGCACTGCGACCCAGGAGATCATCCGTACGCTGCGTGAGTCCGATCTCGGCGTGAACCCGACCGACGACGGCAACGTTGTGCGCGTCGTTCTGCCCGCCCTGACGGAGGAGCGTCGCAAGGAATACGTCAAGCAGGCCAAGAGCAAGGCTGAAGACGGTCGCGTGTCCGTGCGTGGCGTGCGCCGTAAGGCCAAGGATCAGCTCGACCGCCTGAAGAAGGATGGCGAGGCCTCCGAGGACGACGTCGAGCGGGCAGAAAAGCAGCTTGATTCGCTGACGAAGGCCCACACTGAGCAGATCGACAAGATGCTCGCGACGAAGGAAAGCGAACTGCTGACGATCTGATGGCGTCGACGGATCGTTCACTTCTTGCCCGAGTCTTTTCCCCGGGTCCCACTCGCGACAATCATCCCGCGGGTGGGGCAACGGGGAAGGCCGGGCGTAACCTGCCGCAGGCGATCACGACCGCTGTCGTCCTGATTGCTGCGGTTGCCATTCCTCTGTTCACGTCGCTGCCCGCGTTTGTTGGCGTCATCGCTTTCGTGTGCCTCGTCGGAATTTGGGAGCTCGCGGGCGCGTTTGCGCGCATGGGCGTCACCTTAACGGTCACGCCGCTGTACGTCGGCGCCATCGGGATGGTGACCTGCGCGTGGTGGCTTGGCAGCGAAGGCATGCTCTTCGCGTTGTACATCACGGTGTTTGTGTGTGCGGCTTGGCGTTTGCTTGATCATCGTCAGGAATCGCGCATGAGCGACGTCGTGTCGTCGACGTTTGCGGCTGTGTACGTGCCGTTCCTGGCATCGTTTGTCGTCTTGATGCTCGCGGCATGGCATAACCCGTGGGTGTTCGTCGTCTTCGAGCTCATGGTGATCGCCAACGATACGGGTGGCTGGGCGGCCGGCGTCATGTTCGGCAAGCACCCCATGGCCCCAGCGCTGTCCCCGAAGAAATCGTGGGAGGGCTTCGCCGGTTCTGCGATTACCGCGATGGCTGTCGGCTCCGTCGGGCTCTGGCTGCTGGGAGCTTCCTGGTGGTGGGGTGTCGTTGCCGGCATTTCGATCGCTTTTGTGGGTACCATGGGCGACCTGACCGAGTCTCTCATCAAGCGTGAGGCCGGCCTGAAAGACATGTCGCAGATCCTGCCTGGGCACGGTGGCGTTCTCGACCGAGTGGACGCGCTGCTCATGAGCGCGCCGGTTGCCTACTTCATTTTTGCCTGGGCGCTGCCGGGTATTTCTTGGGAGTCTAGCCATTGAGCCAATCGACGAAGGAACACCGCAGGGCCCACGAACGTGCTGCGACGAGCCTGTCTGACCTTCAACGTCGCAGCCCGCGCCGTGAGGTTCGTCCGACCGATCAACCGCCGGAGGGGGCGACGCACAAGGACGCAAAGCCGGTCCTGTCGTTCACTGCGAAGCGGCGGGGCAAGGCGCCGTCGCACCTCGCAGATCTGGATGCTGCGGGCCGTAAGCAGGTGCTGAAGGATCTCGGCCTGCCGGCTTTCCGCGCCGATCAGCTGTCGCGTCACTACTTCACGCATTTCGAAGCCGATCCCGCGAAGATGAGCGATATCCCAGCGGGGATGCGTGACGCGGTGTCGGAGGCGCTCCTTCCGAAGCTCGTGACGAAGGTTGTGTCGCTGGAGGCTGACGGCGGTCGCACGATCAAGGATCTGTGGCGCCTGTACGACGGCGCGCAGGTTGAGTCTGTGCTCATGCGCTACCCGCAGCGAACCACCCTGTGCGTCTCGTCGCAGGCGGGGTGCGGTATGGCGTGTCCGTTCTGCGCGACGGGTCAGATGGGTTTGACGCGTAACCTGTCGACCGCCGAGATCGTTGATCAGGTGCGCGAGGCGCAGGCCTCGTGCCGTGACGGCAAGCTGGCGGGCGGGCCAACGAACCTGTCGAACGTCGTTTTTATGGGCATGGGTGAACCTCTTGCCAACTACAAGACCGTTGTCGCTGCCCTGCATCGCCTGATCGATCCGGCGCCCGAGGGCTTCGGCATGAGCGCCCGCAACATCACTGTCTCCACCGTTGGCTTGGTTCCGGCGATCAAGAAGCTGGCTGGGGAGGGCATGCCCGTGACCCTCGCGGTGTCGCTGCACGCGCCGGATGACGATCTGCGCGACGAGCTGATTCCGATTAACTCGCGATGGAAGGTCGGTGAGCTCCTGGATGCCGCTCGCGGCTACTTCCTGGCCACGGGTCGGCGCGTGTCGATCGAGTACGCGCTGATCAAGGACATGAACGATCAGGAATGGCGTGCCCAGCTGCTGGCGGACGAGCTGAACAAGCGCGGCCACGGGTGGGTGCACGTTAACCCGATTCCTTTGAACCCGACGCCGGGCTCCATTTGGACGGCGTCGACGCGGGCCGCTCAGGAGGCATTCGTCAAGCGCCTGCGTGACAACGGCATTGCGACGTCGATTCGCGATACGCGCGGTTCGGATATCGATGGCGCGTGCGGGCAGCTGGCGACGGCCGTGGCGACCGGCGAGCGGTCGGTGACGAAGGGCGCTCGATGATCTGGGATAGTTTCTCGCGGGTTGGCTGGTTTCACATCGGCTATGACGTGCATGCCGTCCAGTCGTTTTTCGCCGATGTCGAGCGTACGCTGCGCGGTCAGCTTGCTGATCCCGCTGATGCAGTGACGCCGCAGGCGGCTGCGGACATCCTCTTTACCCTCAGGCACAACGGGTACGAGATGACCAGCGTCGACGCCGCAATCGATCAGGCGATTGAGCAGCTGCGCGGACTCGCTGATGATGCGGGTGTGGGCGAGCATGCTGCATTGGTGCAGGATGTTGACAATGTCGTGACGCAGGACGAAGCGGCGCACGACCTCGCGAGCCCGGCGCTTCCGGAAATCGCCGGCTCGTCACTCCCGACGGCCGATTTCGGCACGCCCGAAGCTGTCGATCAGATTCTTCGTTCCATGACACAGGAAAAGGAGTAGTCATGACCGAGTTTCCTAGGGTTGGTCTCTTCTCGAAGGGCTACGACTGCGCGCAGGTCGACGCTTTCTTTGAGGACGCGCGCCGCGCTTACGAGGGCGGTGTTCCTCCGGAGCAGTTCAGCTCTGAGCAGGTGCGTCTGGCGACGTTTGAGCTGAAGAGCCGCGGTTACAACATCGAAGCCGTCGATGGTGCGATGAATCGTCTGGAAGCAGCTTTCGTCAACCGTGATCGTGCGGATTCTGTCGCTGCCGAGGGCGAGGCGGCGTGGTACGACCGCGTGGCGGACCGTGCGACGACGCTGTACCCGCGCCTCCAGCGTCCGCGCGGTGAGCGTTTCTCGCACCCGACCTCGGGCCGTGGTTACGCGTGCGACGAGGTCGATGACCTTCTCGATCGGATTGCCGCTTACTTCGACGAGGCCGGGGAGCTGACCGCTGACGAGATCCGTACCGCGACCTTCCGGCCCAAGCGTGGGAAGAAAGCCTACGCGGAAGGCCCGGTGGACGCGTACCTGGGCCGCGCGGTCGAGATCCTCCTCGCGGTTGACTGATGCCTGTTTCGGTGGAGGAACACACGTCCACAATTCCCGTTGTCCTGCTGGGGTCGACGGGGTCGATTGGTACCCAGGCGCGTGAGGTGATTGAGTCGCACCGCGGGCGTTTCGACGTGATCGGTGTGAGCGCTGGTGGCGCTTCAATCACTGAGCTTGCCGCGCAGATCGTCGCCCTGCGTCCCGCGTACGTGGGTGTGGCTCGCGACGTTCGTGAGGAGCTGGCGGCCGCTGTGGAGTCGATGGGCGGCACATGCCCGGAGGTTTTCGTCGGCGAGGACGCGTCCGTCGAGGTTGTGTGCGCGTGCGTTGAACGTGCAGCGCAGTTGTATCCGAGCGCGACGCCGGTGGTGCTGAACGGCATTACTGGGGGAGTGGGCTTGTCGTCGACGCTTGCGGCTCTGAAATGCGGTGCTCGTTTGGCGCTGGCGAACAAGGAGTCTCTCGTCGTTGGCGGCGCCCTTGTGAAGAACGCCATGCGTTTCCCGGGGCAGATCGTCCCGGTGGACTCCGAGCATTCGGCGATCGCTCAGGCGCTGGCCTCGGGCGTGCACGAGCGTGGACTGACGTCCCCGGTTGTCTCGGGCCGATCGGAGGTCGCTGACCTCGTGCTGACGGCGTCGGGTGGTCCGTTCCGGGGTCGTTCGCGCGATCAGCTGCGGGGCGTTCGTGCGGAGCAGGCGCTCGCGCACCCGACGTGGCAGATGGGACCTGTCGTCACGATCAACTCGTCGACTCTGATCAACAAGGGCCTGGAGCTCATTGAGGCGCACCTGCTCTTTGACGTGGCACCCGAACACATTGTCGCCACCGTTCACCCGCAGTCCATTGTGCATTCGATGGTGACGTGGTGTGATGGTGCGACGACGCTTCAGGCGTCGCCCCCCGGATATGCGTCTGCCGATCGCGCTTGGTTTGACGTGGCCGGAGCGCCTGGAGGGCGTGGAGAAGCCTCTGACCTGGGCGTGCGCCTCCGAATGGACGTTCGAGCCGGTGGATGATGAGACGTTCCCCGCTATCAACCTTGCGCGCTTCGCTGTCGCCGCGTCGGCGACCCACCCCGCGGTGCTCAACGCTGCGAACGAGGTGTTGGTCGATGCGTTTATCGCGGGGGGAGGTGCCGTGGCTGGCGATTGTCGATACGGTTTCGATGGTCGTGCATGAGCACGAGGGCGTTGCTGATCCCTCGTTGGAAGACATTGTGGCTGCGCAGCGCTGGGCTGATCAGCGCGCTCGCGAGATTGTTCGCGTCGGCCAGTGGAAGGATATGTGAGCGTGGGCTCTCTCGTCGGTATCGTCGTTGTCGTTATCGGAATTTTGGCGTCTGTCGCCCTTCATGAGGTGGGGCATATGGTCCCCGCGAAGAAGTTTGGCGTTCTTGTTCCGGATTACGCGGTGGGCTTTGGTCCTGCGCTGTGGAAGAAGAAGATCGGCGATACGACGTACGCTCTGCGCGCGATTTTGCTGGGTGGCTACGTCAAGATCGTTGGCATGTACGCACCCGCGCGTCCGGGCACGCGCCTTGTTGGCCGAGGCGGTAAGCCCACTCTCGCCCAGGAGGCGCGCGAGGCCTCGGCTGAGGAGATCCCAGAAGGGCAGGAGCACCGTGCGTTCTACCGCCTCAGTGCTCCAAAGAAGATCGCCGTGATGCTCGGTGGTCCGATGATGAATTTGCTGATCTGCTTCGTGCTCTCCGCCATCGCGATGATGGGTATTGGAGCCCCGACGGCGTCACGAACCATCGCGGAAGTGCCGACGACGGTGACGAGCGCGTCGGGGGAGGTGCCCTCTCCCGCGTACGAGGCCGGGGTTCGTCCCGGGGACACGGTCGTCGCGTGGAACGGGGAGCCTGTGGCCACGTTCGCGGACCTGCAGCGCGCTGTGGGAGCCACCCAGGAGGGTGAGTCCGCCGTGCTGACGGTTCAGCGCGACGGTGCGATTGTGGACCTGACGGTGTCTCCTGTGACGGGGTCTCAGGGGGCGCGCATCGTCGGCGTGACCGCTGGGTACAACTACGTGTCGGCCTCGCTGTCTGACGTGGCCGCAGCCAACTGGCAGATGTTTACCGGGACGACGGCGGTCGTGACGAGGCTGCCCCAGGCGGTGTGGCAAGTCGGCCGCTCTGTGTTTACCGACGAAAAGCGGGACTCCTCGGGTGTCGTGTCGGTCGTGGGGGTGGGCCGTCTGGCCGGCGAGGTGACGGGCGATTCGCAGGCGCTGGGCCTGCGTGACACGCGTCAGGTTGTCGCGGTGTTGCTGAGCCTGCTGGCCTCGCTCAACATGGCGCTGTTTGTCTTCAACCTGATTCCGCTGCCGCCCCTGGACGGCGGACACATTGTCGGGGCGATCTATGAGGGCGTGCGCCGATTGGTCGCACGCGTGCGCGGTGCGGAGGATCCTGGCCCGGCGGACACGGCTCGCCTCGTTCCCGTTACCTGGGCTGTTGGCGGCCTGCTCGTCGCAATGAGCGTTGTTTTGATCGTCGCCGACATCGTGAAGCCGGTGTCGCTGGGGTGACGACCCGGTTGCGGGCTGGCGGATGAGCCGTCAACGAAAGCGACTCTGACCACGCGTGCGTGGTCCGTGTGGGAAGGATGCGCACAGTGCGCGATAATGAATCGGTGAGTGAAATCAATCTTGGTATGCCCGACGTTGCGGCGTCGCCGTTCCCGCGCAAGCAGACGCGTCGGATTATGGTGGGTGACGTGCCTGTGGGCGGGGGCGCCCGCGTGTCCGTTCAGTCCATGACGACCACGAAGACGCACGACATTGGTGCGACGCTGCAGCAGATCGCTGAGCTGACGGCCGCCGGCTGCGACATCGTTCGCGTCGCCTGCCCGACGGATAAGGACGCGGACGCGCTGCCGATCATCGCCAAGCAGTCGCGTATTCCGGTGATCGCCGACATCCACTTCAAGCCGAAGTACGTGTTCCAGGCGATCGAGGCCGGCTGCGGTGCCGTGCGCGTGAACCCGGGCAACATCCGTAAGTTCGATGACCAGGTGAAGGACATCTGCAAGGCCGCCTCCGACCACGGCGTCTCGCTGCGCATCGGCGTCAACGCCGGATCGCTCGATCCTCGACTGCTCAAGAAGTACGGCCGCGCCACGCCCGAGGCCCTCGTCGAGTCCGCAATCTGGGAAGCCTCTCTGTTCGAGGAGAACGACTTCCACGACTTTAAGATCTCCGTTAAGCACCATGACGTGCTGACGATGATTCAGGCCTACCGAATGCTCTCCGAGGCGGGGGACTGGCCCCTGCACCTCGGCGTGACCGAGGCGGGCCCCGCGTTCCAGGGCACCATCAAGTCTGTGTCCGCCTTCTCCGTGCTGCTGGCTGAGGGCATCGGCGACACGATCCGCGTCTCGCTGTCCGCCCCTCCCGTCGAGGAGATCAAGGTGGGCACGAAGATGCTGGAGTTCATGGGGCTGCGCGAGAAGACCCTCGAGATCGTCTCGTGCCCGTCCTGTGGCCGCGCACAGGTGGATGTATGGACGCTTGCCGAAGACGTGACCGAGGGCCTGAAGGACCTGACGGTCCCGCTGCGCGTGGCCGTCATGGGCTGCGTTGTTAACGGCCCCGGCGAGGCTCGCGAGGCCGACCTGGGCGTCGCCTCCGGCAACGGCAAGGGCCAGATCTTCATCCGCGGCGAGGTCGTCGAGACCGTTCCTGAGGACCAGATCGTCGAGACTCTGATTCGCCGCGCAAACGCCCTCGCCGAGGAGCTTGGCCTTGAGCCAGGTTCCGGCAGCGTCGAGGTTGCCCCGATTACCGCCCCGGACGTTAAGCTCCCGGGCATCGACTTCTGAGCATTTCTAGGAGCGTTTCATGCGTATTCGTACACTCGCGTGCCTGTCCCTCGTCGCTGGCGCATGCGCCGTCGCGGCGACGGGCTTTCCCCGTCGTATCGGCCTGACGGCCTCGCAGGCGGATGTGTCGCTGCCCGGCGACCCTCATTCTTCCCGGAGCTAACGTCGTGGTCGACCGCGGCATCGCGATTGACGCGCCCGCGTCGGTTGTCTGGGACGTGCTCGGCCACGTCTTTGAGCCCGAGGACGAGTCCACGATCATCGACATCGAGGATGAGGACCACATCCTGATGCGCGTCGCGCCTCCGGCTGCCCCGGAGGGTGCGCAGGCCTCGGGTACGTGTGTCATTGCTCTCCTGCCGCTGTCGCCCTCGCGCACGCTCCTGCACATCCGTGAGCGTCATGTGGCCGAGGGGCGTGACCGTGCACTTGCGTGGGCGGGCGTTGCCGCCGAGTCGCTGTCGTCGCTGTCGATGCTGCGCGATCTGCGCGATGCATGCGTCGGCGGGCTCGTCGATGCCTGATTAGTCTCGTTCCCGCCTTTTCGGTTGGACATTACTCCCCGTTGGTGTTGTACTATCGCCTAGTACGCAACGCCAACGGGGATGTTGCTTTGTCCGAAGGGGGACGCCTTGTCCAACTCCACCGCTCTGATCGCACTTGTCGGTCTCGCTATCGCTCTCGTGTGGGCGTGGGCCTGGTTCGGCATCGGTGCCAGCGCGCGCCGCGTTTCGGTGCGTCTCGAGCTCGGTGGTGGAAACGCAGCCGGTGAGATGGGGCGCGTCGTGTGGCCCCTGATGCCGCTGCTGTCCCTCCTGTGGTTCCTGACCGCGGATCTGATGGTGCGCGAGGCGCGTGGTCTCGACACGCTTGGTTCGCTCGGCCTCGTGATCGGTGTGCTTGCCCTGATGGGTGCTGCCGCTGTTCAGGCCCTCTACTTCGGTGGCCTGCCCGAGTGGGCATACCCGGGGTGGATGGCTCGCCGCTACTACGCGTCGCATCCGGGTGCCCGTGAACGCGAGCTCGGCCCCTGCGCTGCGATCTGACAGTTACGCTGACGCCTCGATGAGGGGCTCCACGGCTGTGCCGGTGGCCCCAGGGGCTTTGCGTGCCGTACTCTTGGAGCATGCTTCGAAATCTCTCGACTTTCTTCCTGCGAACCCTGCGTGAAGACCCGGCCGACGCCGAGGTTAATTCGCACAAGCTTCTGGTGCGTGCCGGCTACATCCGCCGCTCCGCCCCGGGCATCTACACGTGGCTGCCCCTCGGCCTGCGCACGCTGCGCAAGATCGAGGACATCGTCCGTGAGGAGATGGATGCGATGGGCGCTCAGGAAGTCCACTTCCCGGGCCTGATCCCCGCCGAGCCCTACAAGGCGACGAACCGCTGGGAAGAGTACGGCCCGACGCTGTTCAAGCTCAATGATCGTAAGGGTGGCGACTACCTGCTTGCCCCCACGCACGAGGAGATGTTCACCCTGCTGGTGAAGGATATGTACTCCTCGTACAAGGACCTGCCCGTCACGCTGTACCAGATTCAGACGAAGTACCGTGACGAGGCCCGCCCGCGCGCCGGCCTGATCCGCGGCCGTGAGTTTGTCATGAAGGATTCCTACTCCTTCGACATTGACGACGAGGGCCTGAACGCCTCCTACCAGGCCGAGCGTGACACCTACGAGCGCATCTTCCAGCGCCTGGGCCTGCGCTACGTCATCGTCTCCGCGATGAGCGGCGCGATGGGCGGCTCGCGCTCCGAGGAGTTCCTGCACCCCTCGCCGATTGGTGAGGACACCTTCGTGGCGTCCCCGGGTGGCTACGCCGCCAACGCCGAGGCTGTGACGACCCCCGTTCCCGAGCCCGTCGATGCGTCCGGCGTGCCCGCGCCCCTCGAGGTTGCGACCCCCGACGCTCCGACGATCGAGTCGCTCGTCGATCTGCTGAACAAGCAGTACCCGCGCGAGGATCGCCCCTGGACCGCCGCCGATACGCTGAAGAACGTCGTCGTCACGCTGACGCACCCGGACGGTGAGCGCGAGCTCCTCGTCGTGGGCGTGCCCGGCGACCGCGACGTCGACATGAAGCGCCTCGAGGCCTCCGTGGCCCCCGCCGAGGTCGACATGGCATCGGACTCTGACTTTGAGCCGCACCCCGAGCTGGTGCGCGGCTACATCGGCCCCACGGTGCTTGGCCCCAACTCGCCGGGGCGCGTCGTGGACGAGGAGGGCAACGTCTCCGGTTCCGTGCGCTACCTGGTGGACCCGCGCGTCGTCGAGGGCACCGCCTGGGTCACGGGCGCGAACGCCGAGCAGCGTCACGTGCTGAACCTGGTCATGGGCCGCGACTTCACTGCCGACGGCACGATCGAGGCCGCCGAGGTGCGCGAGGGCGACCTGGCTCCCGACGGCTCGGGCCCCCTCCACCTGGAGCGCGGCATCGAGATCGGCCACATCTTCCAGCTGGGCCGCAAGTACGCCAAGGCCCTGGGCCTGACCGTCCTCGACGAGAATGGCAAGAGTCAGATCGTCACCATGGGTTCCTACGGCATCGGCGTCACCCGCGTCATGGCAGCCCTGGCTGAGGCCAACTGCGACGATAAGGGCCTGAGCTGGCCCGCGCAGATCGCTCCCTTCGACGTGCACGTCCTGGCCACTGGCAAGGGCGACGAGGTCTTCGAGACCGCGCAGTCTCTGGGCGGCCAGCTCGACGCGGCCGGCCTGGACGTTCTCGTCGACGACCGCCGTAAGGTGAGCGCCGGCGTGAAGTTCAAGGACTACGAGCTCGTTGGCGTGCCCTTCGGCCTGGTTGTCGGCCGTTCGCTGGCGGACGGCGAGGTGGAGATCCGCGTGCGCGCCACCGGCGAGACCATCGTAGTGCCCGTCGAGGAAGCCGTCGCGCGACTGCGCGAACTCCACGCTGCAGCCCTGAAGGGGGAGTGACATGGCTATTCGTCCCATCCGCATCATCGGTGATCCCGTCCTGCGCACCGTTTGCGATCCGATCACGGAGATCACGCCGAACGTGAAGGCTCTCGTCGAGGACCTGCTCGAGGGCGTCGACATGGACGGCCGCGCCGGCCTGGCTGCCAACCAGATTGGCGTCAGCCTGCGCGCGTTCTCCTGGAACATCGACGGCGAGATCGGCTACGTGCTGAACCCCCGCATCGTCGCGCTGAGCGAGGACGAGTACCAGGACGGCGATGAGGGGTGCCTGTCGGTTCCCGAGCTGTGGTACCCGACCGAGCGCGCCTGGTACGCGCGCTGCGAGGGCACCGACCTGGATGGCAAGAAGGTCGTCGTCGAGGGCGAGGAACTCATGGCGCGCTGCATCCAGCATGAGTGCGACCACCTGGATGGCCACATCTACATCGACCGTCTCGATCGAGCGACTAGGAAGAAGGCGCTGCGCGATATCCGCAACGCGGGCTTCTGAGCAACTGGCCTCATCAGGTGTGGACGCGCCGGGGAATGGAGTGCATTCCCCGGCGCGTTCGACTATCCTGTAACCACATCGTGTGCGCCTGCTCGGCGCAGATCATTGCGACTCACGGCAGTTTAGGGCGTAGGGGAAGACGATCCTGACAAAGCCAACAGGAGGAACAATGAGAGGGTCATACACCCGCGGTGTACTTTTCGTGCACTCAACACCGCCCGCTCTGTGCCCGCACATCGAGTGGGCGCTGGGCACCGCGCTCGGCCAGGAGGTTCACCTCCAGTGGTCGGACCAGGAAGCGGCGCCGGGCATGGTTCGCTGCGAGTTCTCGTGGGTTGGACCGATCGGCTCGGGTGCCCGTTTGGCGTCCGCTTTGCGCGGTTGGGAGCACCTGCGTTACGAGGTGACGGAGGAAGCCACGGCCTCGAGCGACGGCGGTCGCTGGTGCCACACGCCTTCCCTGGGTATCTTCCACTCGCAGATGGACACGATCGGCAACGTCGTCGTTCCCGAGGATCGCATCCGCGCAGCGCTTGAGTCCGCAACGACGTACGAGGAGCTTCGTGAAGGTCTTGACCTGGCGCTCGGCCAGGCCTGGGATGACGAGCTCGAATCCTTCCGCCACGCAGGTGCAGGCGCACCCGTGCGCTGGCTGAACAACCGGGTCGGCTGATGGGCTCTATCGCCGACCTGCTCGGAGACCAGCTGCGTGCAGGCTTAGCGCAGCTGGTCGACCCCGAGGCTTCCGACGAGGCGCCCGGGGCTGCCCCGGCCTCGTCCGAAAGCGCGGTTGAGACCGCCCAGGATCGCGCGCGTGAGGCCGCGATGGAGGCCGTTCTCGATGAGGCAGAGCTCGACCCCGCGGACGCACGAGGTGAGCTGACCCTGCGCGGCGATCTGGACATGGATGACATCTCCCTTTACGCGGTCGTCGCGCGCGTGGAGCGCGAGGCGAAGGTGATACTGAACGACGCTTCGGTGGAGCAGTGGGTGACGCTCGAGGACCTGCTTGACGCCGTTTCTGACGCCGCGTCCAATCACTAGCGAAAGAGCTTGTCAGCGGAGCTTCAACGACGCTTCCAATGTTTGTAAAGTGCCGGAATGTTGGGCCTACAGGGCCTACCATGGAGGCGCACCTGCCGGAATGACCCGGCTGGCGAACAGACGGAAGGAACAACGTTGACCCGCACCGAAGAAGATCTGCTGGGCACCCGCGAAGTACCCGAGGACGCGTACTGGGGTATCCATACGCTGCGCGCCATCGAGAACTATCAGATCTCGGGTCGCACTATTAATGAGGCGCCCGAGCTGATCCGCGCATTCGCCCAGGTGAAGAAGGCATGCGCGATGGCGAACATGCAGCTCAAGGCCATGAAGCCGTCTAAGGCCGAGGCTATCATCGCCGCCTGCGACGAGATCATCGAAAACGGCCGCTGCATGGATCAGTTCCCCGTCGACCAGTTCCAGGGCGGCGCCGGCACCTCCGTCAACATGAACGCGAACGAGGTCATCGCGAACCTGGCGCTTGAGATCCTAGGTGAGGAGAAGGGGCGCTACGACATTATCAACCCCAACGATCACGTCAACCGCTCCCAGTCGACGAACGACGCCTACCCGACGGCGTTCCGTATCGCCCTGTGGCGCAAGGTGAATCGCCTGCGCAAGGCCATCGATGAGCTCGCCGACTCATTCGACGAAAAGGGCGCGGAGTTCCGCCACATCCTGACGATGGGCCGCACGCAGCTGCAGGACGCCGTCCCGATGTCGCTGGGCAGTGAGTTCTCCGCTTTCGCGCACACGCTGCGCGAGGAGGATGAGCGTCTCGTCAACAATGCAGAGCTGCTCCTGGAAACCAACCTGGGCGCCACCGCCATCGGAACTGGCCTGAACACCCCGGACGGCTACCAGCAGGTCGTCGTGCGCCACCTGCGCCGCATCACGGGCGCGCGCGTCGTCGGCTCGCCGAACCTCCTCGAGGCCACGGCGGATACGGGCGCCTACGTGTCCATGCACGCCACGATCAAGCGCAGCGCCGTCAAGCTCTCCAAGATCTGCAACGACCTGCGTCTGCTGGCCTCCGGCCCCCGCGCCGACCTCAACGAGATCAACCTGCCCAAGATGGCCGCGGGCTCGTCGATCATGCCCGCCAAAGTCAACCCCGTGATCCCCGAGGTCGTCAACCAGGTGTGCTTTAAAGTCATCGGCAACGACCAGACCGTCACCATGGCGGCCGAGGCCGGTCAGCTCCAGCTCAACGTCATGGAGCCCGTCATCGCACAGGCGCTCATCGAGTCCATCAACCTGCTGGTCAACGCATGCGATACGCTGCGCGAGCGCTGCATCACCGGCATCACGGCCAACGCGGATGTGTGCCGCGGCTATGTGGAGAACTCGATCGGTATCGTCACGTACTTCAACGACGTCATTGGCCACCACCTGGGCGACGTGGTCGGCAAGCGTGCAGCAGCTGAGGGAAAGACCGTCCGCGAAGTCATCCATGACATGGAGCTCCTGTCGGAGGAAGAGGTCGAGCGTATCCTCTCGCCGGAGAACCTCGCGAACCCGAAGTACGCGGGTACCGAGGAAGAGTGAGCGCCTGAGGCCCACAAACGACGAGGCCGGGGACCCCACGTGGGTGTTCCCCGGCCTTCGTTGTGCGCGGCGTCGTTAGGGGAGTAGGGACTCCTTGAACGAGCGTACGAAGGTGCCGAATCGCTCCACCCGGTCGGAGAAGTACCGGTAGATGCGCCTGCGCGCATCGCCCACGTACTCGACGGTGCGCAGGTCCTCATAGCGGAAGCGGCCGCGTTCGTCGATGAGCGCCGAGTCGACGAGGCGCCCGGTGACCTCGCAGCGGAAGTGTGTGTAGGTGCCGTCGTCCGTAGCCTCCAGGACGCGGCACAGCAGGCTCATCTGGGAGCCGTCGAGCACGGGGATGCCGTCGTGGTTGCTCGATACCAACTGCGCGTCGCGGAGCTTGTCGCCACCCGAGACTGTTCCGGCGTACTCAAAAAGACCCATGGCCTCGGCACCAAACAGATTGAGGGAGCAGACGCCGGAGCGCTTGATCGAGCGGGCTGCGTGCGTGGTGGAGTCGCAGCCGATCATGACCATCTGTCCCAGTGAATACGAGGACGAACCCGTCGTGATGCCAACGCCGACGGTCTCGTCCGGGTACGCCAGGATGTAGACCGGAAAGCCGTAGTAGAACTTCTCTGTGTCGTAGGGAACGTGCATACATCCATTGTGTGCCGGCGACAGGCGGCAGGCAGCACCTATCCCACCGATTGGCACAAACGACGAGGCCGGGGACCCCACGTGGGATCCCCGGCCTCGTTCTCATGACCGCTGGGCACCGCGATGGAGGAGCGCGGGCCTAGCGACGATCACTCCTCGCCAGCGTGGTCGTTGCCCTGGATCGAGTAGTTGAACAGGTCGTACTTCTCGATCGCCTGCTGGACGACGGACGGGTCAACCTGACCCTTGTCGGCCAGGGCAGCCAGCGTGCGCACGACCATCGACTCGGCGTCGATGTGGTACCAACGGCGGGCGGCGCGACGGGTGTCGGAGAAGCCGAAGCCATCCGCGCCGAGCACGTGGTAGTCGCCGGGGACCCACTGACGGATCTGGTCGGGCAGCATGCGGTCGAAGTCGGAGGAGGCCACGAACGGACCCTCGCGACCCGCGAGCTTCGTCGACACGTAGGGCGTGCGGCGCGGCTCGGTGGGGTGCAGGAAGTTGTGCTCCTCGGCGTCCAGGCCGTCGCGGCGCAGCTCGTTCCACGAGGTCACGGACCACACGGCGGCGTCCACGCCCCAGTCGCGGGCCAGCAGCTCGCGGGCCTCGCGCGCCCACGGCACGCCCACGCCGGAGGCGAGCAGCTGAGCCTTGGGGCCACCGAAGTTCTGGTGCTCATCGACGTTGTAGATGCCCTTGATGATGCCCTCGACGTCCACATTCTCCGGCTCGGCAGGCTGGTGGATCGGCTCGTTGTACACGGTGATGTAGTACATGACGTTCGGGTCGCGGTCGCCAGCGTCGCCGTACATACGCTGCAGGCCATCCGCCATGATGTGGCGGATTTCGTAAGCGTAGGCCGGATCATAGGAGACGAACGCGTGGTTGGTGGCAGCGAGGACCTGCGAGTGGCCGTCCATGTGCTGCAGGCCCTCGCCCGCGAGCGTCGTGCGACCGGCGGTCGCGCCGACGACGAAGCCCTTAGTGAGCTGGTCGCCCGCGGCCCAGAACTGGTCGCCCGTGCGCTGGAAGCCGAACATCGAGTAGAAGATGTAGATCGGCACCATCGGCAGTCGTGCGTGGCGTAGGCCGTGCCGACGACCTGGAAGGCTGCAGCGGAGCCGGCCTCGGTGATGCCCGTGTGGAGGATGCGGCCCTGCTCGGACTCACGGTAGGACAGCATCATGTCCGCGTCGACGGGCGTGTAGGACTGGCCGGTCGTATTGAAGATCTTCGCCGACGGGAAGATCGCGTCCAGGCCGAAGGTGCGGGCCTCGTCGGGGATGATCGGCACGAAGTACTTGCCGACCTCCTTGTCCTTGAGCAGGTCCTTGATGAGGCGCACGAGAGCCATGGTCGTGGCGACCTCGAGCTTGCCGGAACCCTTGGACAGCGCCTCGAAGGGACGCGTGGGCAGGGCGGGAAGCTTGGGCTGGCGCTCGGCGCGGCGCTCGGGAACCCAGCCGCCGAGGATCTCGCGGCGCTCCTTCATGTACTGCAGGGCCGGGTGGTCGGCCGGCGGCATGTAGTACGGCGGCATGTAGGGATCGCGCTCGAGTTCCTCGTCCGTGATCGGGATCTGGAGGCGATCGCGCAGCTGCTTGGCGTCCTCGAGCGTCAGCTTCTTCATCTGGTGCGTCGAGTTACGGCTGGCGAAGTGCGTGCCCAGGGCGTAGCCCTTAATGGTGTGCGCGAGGACGACGGTCGGCTGCCCGGTGTGGTCCATGGCGGCCTTGTAGGCGGCGTAGACCTTGCGGTAGTCGTGGCCGCCGCGCTTGAGCTCCCAGAGCTGCTCGTCGGTCCAGTTCTTGACCATTTCCTTAGTGCGCGGGTCGCGGCCGAAGAAGTGCTCACGCACGTAGGCACCGTCGTTTGCGCGGAAGGTCTGGTAGTCGCCGTCCAGGGTCTCGTTCATGACGTGGACGAGGGCGTCGTCCTTGTCGGCGGCGAGCAGCTGGTCCCAGCCGCGGCCCCAGATGACCTTGATGACGTTCCAGCCGGCGCCCTTGAAGAAGGCCTCGAGCTCCTGGATGATCTTGCCGTTGCCGCGCACCGGGCCATCGAGACGCTGCAGGTTGCAGTTGATGACGAAGGTCAGGTTGTCCAGGCGCTGCTGGGCGGCGAGCTGGAGCATGCCGCGGGACTCGGGCTCGTCCATCTCACCGTCGCCGATGAAGGCCCACGTGTGCTGCTGCGACGTGTCCTTGATGCCGTTCATGTGCAGGTAGCGGTCGAACCAGGCCTGGTAGATGGCCTCGGCAGGACCCAGGCCGAGCGAGACCGTGGGGAACTCCCAGAAGTGCTCAAGCTGGCGCGGGTGCGGGTACGAGGGCAGGCCGTGCTCCGTGGAGACCTGCTGGCGGAAGCCGTCCATCTCCTCTTCGGAGAGACGACCCTCGAGGAAGGCGCGGGCGTAAGGGCCGGGGGAGGCGTGTCCTTGGAAGAACACGTGGTCGCCGCCGCCCGGGTGGTCCTTGCCGCGGAAGAAGTGGTTGAGGCCGACCTCGTGAGGGTGGCAACCGAGGCGTAGGACGAGATGTGTCCGCCCACCTTGACGCCGGGGCGCTGGGCACGCGTCACCTGGACGGCGGCATTCCAGCGGATCCAGCGGCGGTATTCGCGCTCCATGGCTTCGTCGCCGGGGAAGTACGGCTCCTGGTCAACGGGGATGGTGTTGACGTAGGGGGTCGTGTATTCCTGGGGGAGCTGAACGCCGTTGCGGCGCGCTTCGTCCAGCATGTGCAGCAGGATGTAGCGCGCGCGGGGGCCGCCCTTTTCATTGATGAGCCCGGACAGGGACTCAACCCATTCGGCGGTCTCCTGGGGATCGTTGTCGGGAACCTGAGGAATCAGGCCGTTGACGACGGGGTGGGACTCGTGGAGTTGGCTCACGGTGTACCTTCTCGCTTGACTCGGTGCTGCTTGCGCAGCCTGCGTGAGCGGTGTCCTCTGGCGACACCGCACATATCGGGACCATTGTCCCACTAATGGCAGACCTTTGCGAGTGTTTGCCTCGGCTTGTGACTATGACGTGCGCATCACCGCTTGGTAGGCATTCCGCGTCGAATGAATCCGCAGCTCAGGCGGGGGAGTGTTCGTGGGAGTGTTTCATCGTGGTCCATCCCTTGCGTTCCAGTAGCTCCAATGCCCTAGGATGAAGACGTGAACGTTGATATGACACTGAGCGCCAGCTCGTCGATGGGCGGTGCTGCGTGATGGCAGTGAGCCTGGGTTTTGCGTCCGATGCGATCGTGCAGGAGTTCTACGTCGATGATGACGTGGATCAGGCCGTGCGCGAAGCGATTGAAGGGGGAGACGGGTCAGCCGCTCGTTGACGTCGATTACGCGGATGTCGTGGATGGCGCGATCGTCTGGTGGCGCGCGGATGACGCTGAGGAAGAGGACCTCGCGGACGTGCTCGTGGACGCGATGTCGAACCTGGATGACGGCGGGCTGATTTGGGTGCTGATTCCCAAGCCTGGACGCCCCAACTCCGTGCGTGTGGGCGACGTGGAGGAGGCTGCGGAGATCGCGGGCCTGCACGCGACGACCTCCACCGCGCTGGGGGGCAATTGGGCAGGCGTGCGCCTGACGGCCCGTCCGCGTTCGCGCCGCTAGTTTTTTCGCCGAGGCCTGGGCTCCTCCGCACTGTCCTGTGCTGTGACCCTCGGCCTCGGATGTGACCGTGCGTGCCTGTTCTGGTAGATTGGCGCGTGCGTGGGGCCTTTAGCTCAGTTGGCTAGAGCGTCTGGTTTACACCCAGAAGGTCATCGGTTCGAGCCCGGTAGGGCCCACAAAACGGCAGGGGTCGGAAGCGAGTAGCTTCCGGCCCCTGGCGCAAATCGAGCAAGTTATGTCACCCATCGTTGAGCTGATTCTTTCCAGCGGGTCTTGATTCCTGTGGGTGTCTGGTGCAATCCAATGTAGCTTCCTCACGTGAATGATATGTGCTGCGAGTGTTGCGAATAGTAGTCTTGCTCCTCACTCGAGTTCGTAGTGGTGGGCAGGGTCGTTATAGTCCCAATATATTGAGAGTTCTCGAAAAGCGTTCTTGGCTATGTCCTCTAAGTCGGCAAACTCTTCTGGGTGCTGAATTTGGATGGGGAGCAATGCGTCCATTGCCTCGTGTACGCCTTTGGAACACAGTATGCCCTTAGAGTGATCCTGAATCATGCAGCTCAGTAGCTGTCGTTCAAAATCCTTGACCATTGAAATCTGTTTAGTAGGTTCCGTTTCATCGTAAGCTAGGCCAGCCCCGCATTGTAGGCACATAGCTGCGGTCTGCACTGCCGTTACTTCTTCATCATTTCTTGAAAATAGCTTCCGCAAAGAGTAGGAGCAAAGTCGATGAATCCTGGTGACTGTTTTATCGTGCGATTGTTGAATTAGAGATGAATCAACTAATATAGTGTAAGCCTTCAGTGAATCTAGCTCCCCCTTATTTCTTAGCCAATGTGTTGGTACGCCAGACTCTGATAGGTAGCAGAGTGCCTGTAGGATGCAGGTGGCGATATGTGCGATCTGTTTCCCCTTCTTTTCCTTATGAATTCTGTTGAATGTGAGATTGTAGGAGGTGATGAATGTGCTGATTATCCCTTCCTGATCTCTGCTGCCTGAAGTGGGATCAAGTACTTCCTCAATTGGAAATTTGTTTAATATTTTATTAAAGTTGTTCAGTGAAATATCTAGCTGTTTGCACGTACTAGAAGCTTGGGTGATGGCGATTGGTAAGTCGCCGAGCCTCTCGGCCAGCGCATCTGCGGCATCGTGATCTTCGTCGTCTGTAACGTCCAAGAGGTGTTTGATCGACTTGTCGCGATCAAACACGCCGACCTTGAGAGAGTGTTCCACCCGTGGTCATCCCACCCCGTGTTGTTCGTTGTCGTCGCGACCACGCGCAAGCCGTTGCCGCTCGGTATAAGTCCTCGAAGATCATTGATGTCCTCGACGTTGTCGAAGACGATGAGCCTGTCGGCAGGTTCCTCGGACTTCACACGGCTGAGGAAACTGTGGATAACCTGGTCTTGAGTGGGATGGTCGCTCGTGCCAATTCCGAGTTGCTTGGCGAGTTCCACCAGGTCGCTCTGGATTGATTCGTGCGATACCGCGTTTATCCATGCGACGAGAGCCCAGTTCGCGTCTTCGCACTGCTGGGCGAGAGCGGCGGCAAGCTGAGTCTTTCCACAACCACGCATACCAACCAGAACTGTGCGCTGCTTCTTCGGATCGGTGATCAGTGCTTCCAACTGTTCTTGCTCGTCACGCTCGACAAAACGTTCTCCCGCTACCGCGTCCGGTCGGCTTCCGAAAAAGACGCGGCTCGGAGTTGAAGAAAGGCTTCTCTGTGCTAGCTCTTTGACGAGCCGATTCGTTTCAAGGCCGGTAGCCCCATTCTCTTGGACTCCCCGCTCAATGTTATTCCACTGCTTCTTTGCCAATAGGTATTCGCGCAACAAACTGGCAAGGGCAACCTTGTCGAATCTATCAGAGTTTTGAGCGCGTCCGATAAATTCCGCCGACACACGTTTGAGGAGTTGTTCGTACAGTTTCTCTATTGTGTCGTCGCACCAGTCGGGAAGTGGTTCAGCCCTATGTACCAATATTTTAAAAAAGCTATCCGGCATCCGTGCTGCATCCAGAAGGGCGTCGTCGTCCTGTACGAGCTGTTTGACAGTGAGATGCGTTGTTTCGATCAGTGCGTCAGCAGTAGACTCAATCTCATCTTTTCCTAGTCCCTGATCTTTGAGATCGGCCTTGATGCTGCGAACCTCCTCTTTTATTGCCTTGAAGAGTGATCGAATCAATTCCTTGTTTGGGTCTGAAACTATTTCATTCTTAATGTCATCGATAAGACCAATACAGCCTTTGGCTCCCTCAATCGCATCCAAAATGCGGTCTGCTTCCGGTCCCAGGCCAGCCGCTTTTAGTAAGGCAACGACAATGGTGATTGCCAAATCTGCCGTTTTGACATTTGCGCTCATGTGCACAGTCTACAGAGTTGTCGCATGGCAAGTGTTGACGGGCAACGAAGCGTATGTGTGGGGCCGGAAGCTCTTGCTTCCGGCCCCACGCGTTGGTTGTCTGCCTGTTTGTCAGTGTGCCTTGACAAAGCACCTGAAGGTACTCATGAGTGCGCCGTCAGCACTCGACGCGCGTCAGTCCTCCTCGCGCTCCTCGACGACGTCTTCGCCGACGACGAGCTTGCCGGACGCGCCAGCGCCGAGCTGCTCGAGGGCGAGGCGGCCCACCAGCTGCTGGTTGGTGGTCGTGCGCTGGGGGCGTGCGCCGGACAGGAAGCTGAAGAACCAGCTGACCAGGGTACCGACCTGCGACTTGAAGCCGACGATGTAGAGCAGGTGCAGGAAGCACCAGGCCACCCACGCGACGAAGCCGGTCAGCTTCTTGTTGCCCATCTTCACGACGGCCTGGAAGCGGGAGATCGTCGCCATGGAGCCCTTGTCGTTGTAGACGAACTCGGTAGCCTTGGGTGCGCGGCCCGACAGACGGGCGGTGATTGTGTCGGCTGCGAAGCGCGCGGACTGGATCGCGCCCTGCGCGACGCCCGGCACGCCCGGGAATGCCATCATGTCGCCGAGTACGAAGATCTCGGGGTGGCCGGGCAGGGTGAGGTCCTTGTTGACGGTGACGCGCCCAGCGCGGTCTACCTCGGCACCCGTGGCGTCGCCCAGCGCGCGGCCCAGCGGGCTAGCGGCCACGCCGGCGGCCCACACCTTGCACACGGACTCGATGCGCTCTTCCTCGCCGGACTTGTACTTCAACGTCACGCCCTCGGAGTCCACGTCGGTGACGAAGGCGTTCATCTTCATCTCGACGCCGAGCTTGGCCAGGGCCTCTTCGGTCTTGATGCCGAGCTCCTCGCCGAACGGCGGGAGGGGGATGCTCGGCGCCGTCCACCAGGATGACGCGCGCCTTGGTCGGGTCGATGTTGCGGAACTCGCCCTTGAGAGTGTGAGAGGCGAGCTCGCGGATCTGTCCGGCCATCTCCACGCCGGTCGGGCCGGCGCCCACGACGACGAAGGTCAGGAGCTTCTCGACCGCAGCCGGGTCGGTCTCAATCTCGGCCAACTCGAAGGCGCCGAAAATACGCGCGCGCAGCTCGAGGGCGTCGTCGATCGTCTTCATGCCCGGCGCGAAGACCGCGAAGTGGTCATTTCCGAAGTAGGACTGGCCTGCGCCCGCCGCCACGATCAGCGTGTCGTATTCGGTCTGCTCGTGCTTGTTGTGGTTGCGCCACTTGACGGTGCGAGTTTCGACGTCGATCTCCTCGACGAGCGCCTGCAGAACCGTCACGTTCTTCTGGCCGCGCAGGATCTCGCGCGTGGTGGGAGCGATGTCACCCTCGGAGAGAATGCCCGTGGCCACCTGGTACAGCAGGGGCTGGAAGAGGTGGTGCGATGTGCGGGCCAGGATGGTGATGTCGGCGTCGGCGTTCTTCAGTCGACGAGCTGCCGTCAGGCCTGCGAAGCCGGAACCGATGATGACAATGCGGTGGCGGGACATAAGACTCTCCTTCAATTAAGCAAGGCTAATCTTACTAATTTATTGCGCCCCTACTTTGTGAGGTCTGGCGCACTTGGGCGCCCTGTCCTCAACTCTGAAAAAGCCGTGCTGCCGCGACCGGATCCGGCTTGCCCGTCGTCGTGGTCGGGAGTGCCTCGACGACCAGGACGCGACGCACCTTCTCCCACGGCGCGAGGGAATCACGCAGGGCCTCGGACAGTGCGTCGGCCTTCAGGGACGAGGCCTCGGCGTGGCCCTGCGGGGAGGAGACGATCAGCGCGGCGACGATCTGCCCCCAACGTTCGTCCGGCAGTCCCACGACGAGCGCATCCGACACAACATCCAGCGTGCGTAGAGCCCGCTCGACAGTCGGGGGAGCGACGAGCTCTCCGGCGGTGTTGATCATGCGGTGGGCGCGTCCCACCATGTGCAGCCAGCCGTGGGCATCCCGAGTTGCCAGGTCGCCGGTGCGCAGCCACTCCTCGCCGGTCACGACGCCGGGGCCTCGCACCCAGATTTCACCCATTTCATCGACGCCGGCCTCGCGCTCGTCGGTGGCCATGACGCGCAGGTCCACGTAGGGGAAGGGAACGCCCAGCGATCCGGCTGGCGCGTCACAATCGGGTGTGGCGACCGTGCCCGCCCCGGAAGTCTCCGTCATGCCCCACACGTGAATGGGGGACAGGCCGACCGCGCGCATCGCCTCCGCGAGGTCGGCCGTCATCGCGTCGCCGCCGATGAGGGGACGCACCCACGACGATAGGTCCCCGCCGCCGCGCCCGTGTTTGTCGAGGATTGCGCGCACGATTGCGGGAACGGCAAACATCATGGTGATCCCGTAGCGCTCGATCGCGTCGATGACGGCGCGCGCGTCGAAAGATCCCGGGAAGCCGAGCGTGACCAGGGTGCCGCCGTGCGTCCACACGTCCATCGACGTGCCGTTGAAGCCTCCAATGTGGCTGGCGGGCGCGCACACGCCCACGACCGAGGATGTCGGCGCGTAATCAAAGCCCTCGCGGAAGTTCGTCGACCCCCACCACATGACCTCGTGGGTGAGCTCGACGGGGCGCGGCGTCCCGGTGGAACCAGACGTAAACAAGATGGCGGCGAGCTCGGTCCCGCAGCGGGCGGGGGAGCGCCCGATGGGCGCGGCGCGATCAGCCCAGGCCGCCAGATCCGCAAACGACGCGACCCGCGCGCCCGACCCGGACAGCGTAGAGGCGTGGGCCGAAGAGGCCTCGTCGAGAAACACCCACGAGACGCCCGCCTGCTCGCACATCGAGGCGAGCGCAGCCGAGGGCATACGCGGGGACAGTGGGACCGTCACCGCGCGCAGCCATGAAGCGGCGACGTGGGTGATGTAGTGCCACGGCGAGTTCGCCCCGATAACGGCGATACGCGTCCCCTCGCCGATACCGGCCTCCTCGAAAGCGGCGGCAAGGCGAGCGACCGTGTCGGCTGCCTCGCGGACGCTCCACTGCTCGCCGGTGGCCGCGTTCACCAGGGAGAGCCGGTTCGGATGGCGACGCGCCGCCGCGAGGAGAGCACGCGCGGGCGAATAGTCGGGGGTCACGAGGCCGATGCGACCTTGGCGGCCATCGCCGCGTGACGCTCCCGAGCGTTCCTTCAGGCGTGCCAGCACGGAGCCGGCCTCCTGCAGCGTCGAACCGGAGTTCTCGATGTGGCGCAGCTGCTCGGGGATCTCGAAGCCGCGAGCGCGCATGCCCTTGGCCCACAGCAGGCCCGCGCGGTACGAGGAACGCACGAGAGGACCGGCCATGACGCCCGCGAAGCCCATCTCCTCGGCCTCGGCGGCCAGCTCGACGAACTCCTCGGGATGCACCCAGCGGTCGATCGGGTGGTGCAGGGGAGAGGGCCGCAGGTACTGCGTGAGCGTCAGGAGGTCGCAGCCCGACGCGTGCAGGTCGCGCATCGCCGCGCTGATCTCCTCGCGCGTTTCGCCCATGCCCAGAATCAGGTTCGACTTGGTGACCATGCCGCCGTCGTGGGCGCGCTTGATCATGGCGAGCGAGCGGTCGTAGTTGAAGGCGGGGCGGATCTTCTTGAAGATGCGTGGCACCGTCTCGAGGTTGTGCGCGAAGACCTGCGGGCCGGCCTCGATGACCATGTCGATCGATTCGGCCTGACCGCGGAAGTCATCGACGAGGAGCTCCACGCCCGTGCCCGGGTTGAGCTCGTGTATGAGGCGGCACGTCTCGGCGTAGAGCCACGCGGCGCCGTCGGGCAGATCGTCTCGGGTCACACCCGTGATCGTCACGTAGCGCAGGTCGAGGTCGCGCACGGACTCGGCGATACGACGCGGCTCGTCCTTGTCGTACTCCGTGGGACGGCCCGTCGCGATATCGCAGAAGTCGCAGCGGCGCGTGCACAGCGCACCGCCGAGCAGGAAGGTCGCCTCGCGGTCCTGCCAGCACTCGTAGATGTTGGGACAGCCAGCCTCGGCGCACACCGTGTGCAGGCCCTTGGCGTGCGAGAGCGAGCGCATGTCCTGGTAGTTTTCGCCGGCCTTCGCGGTCGTGCGAATCCACTCGGGCTTCTTCTCGATCGGAGTTTGCGAGTTACGCACCTCGATGCGCAGGAGCTTGCGTCCTTCGGGATCAGGCAGGGTACTCATAGCGTTGACCTCGTCGTGTAGGAAATAGAAGTGGGAGTGATCGCCAGGCAGGGGGAGATGTGCTCCACCATGCGCGGGAGAAGTTCGGATGCGGCGGCGGAGACGGTCGTGTGGATGCCTTCCCACGACAGGGAGGTCACGTCGGCGTCCGTCAGTCCGCAGGGGATGATGCCCTCGAAGGCGTGAGCTGGGTCGATATCGACGTTCAGGGCGATGCCGTGCAAGGTCGCGCCGCGCGCCACCTTCAGGCCGATCGCGCAGATCTTGCGGTCGCGGCGTCCCTCCTCGGTCAGCCACACGCCCGCGCGCCCCTCGACGCGGTGCACAGGCAGGTCCCAGACGTCGCGCACGGTGTCGATGACCGAGGCCTCGACCGCACGGATCCACTGCACGAGGTCGACGGGCTCACGCAGGCGAACGACGGGGTAGACGACGACCTGTCCGGGGCCGTGCCACGTCGCGGAGCCCGCGCGATCGGTACGGATAACGGGAATAGTCGTGGAGGGAATATCTTCGGGCTTCGTGTGACGTCCCGCCGTCCACGTGGGCGTAAATTGAGAAACGATGAGTGTGTCCTCGCCGCCGGCGAGGACCTCCTCGTGCAGGGAGCGCTGGAGCGCGTCAACCTGCGTGTATTCGACCAACCCCTGGTCGAGTAGGCTCAAAATCTGCACCCTGTGATCATAGTCGCGGGCAGGGTCCCTTGCTAGATGGGGGTCCGGTATGCTTGACGCATGCAGTCTTCGTCTCACCTCAACGGCCGTACCACCACGGTCGATACGTCCGCATCGAAGTGGACTGTCGGCGACGTCATGGCCCTCATGGAGTCGTGGTACCCGGCGGCTACCGCCCAGTCGTGGGACCGCGTCGGGCTCATCGTCGGTGACCCGGCATCCCCCGTGCGTTCGATTCTCCTCGCGCTCGATCCCACCGCGGCTATTGCCGAGCAGGCCGTCGCGGGACCCGACGGGGACGGCGTCTCCTACGACATGGTGATCACTCACCACCCGCTGCTCCTGCGCGGCGCGTCCTTCCTGCCCGTGACCGACCCGAAGGGGAGCGTCGTCACGACGCTCATCCGCGCCGGTATCGCCCTTTTCAACGCGCACACCAACGCCGATGTGGCCTGCGACGGCGTTGCGACGGCACTCGCCGACCTGATCGGGCTGCGCGATACCGCGCCGCTGGAGCCGTGTGGAACCGACGCCGAGGGACACGAGATTGGCCTCGGGCGCGTCGGCACCGTCGACGAAAGCACGCTCGGAGCCTTCGCAGACCACGTGGCATCCGTGCTGCCGGCGGGCCCCTCCGGTCTCTTCGTCGGCGGTGACGAGAACTCGACGGTTCGGCGCGTCGCAGTTCTGGGCGGCGCGGGGGATAGCGCGCTTGAGGCGGCTCGCGCCGCGGGAGTTGACGTGTACCTCACGGCGGACCTGCGCCATCACCCAGCCTCCGAGCACCTCGAGGGCGGTTCTCCCGCGCTTCTGTGCGGATCCCACTGGGCGACGGAGTCCCCGTGGCTTCCCGTTCTCGCACGTAAGATTCGCGAGGCCGCTCGCTGCGCCGATGTGGAACTTCGCGTGGAAGTCTCTACGATTGTCACCGAGCCATGGACCAGCCACCGAGTCACTCAGGGAGAACTAGCGTGAAAGCATCGCACACCGACCAGCTCGAGCTTCTCGAGCTTCAGAAGCTCGACCAGAAGGAGTCGGCGCTGCGCCACAAGCGCGATTCTCACCCCGCGCACGCGACGGTGCGCGAGTTTGCCGGCCGCGTTGCTGACCTCCAGCGCGCCGCGATCAGCCAGAGCGCCGTCATCGCGGACACCATGCGCGAGGTGACGCGTATCGAAGATGAGATCGCAAAGGTTTCTGAGCGTCGCAAGCGCCAGCAGAGCCGCATCGACAACAACCAGGTGCCCCTGCGCGATATCTCGGCCATGGAACACGAGATCGCCCAGATGGACCGTCGCCTCGCCAAGCTCGAGGACGATCAGGTCGAGGCCGAGGAACGCGTTGAGGCTGCCCGTGCGGCCCAGGACCAGATGAAGGCCGAGGCGCAGGCTATCGCCGCCGACATCGAGGCGCTCAAGGCCCAGTTCGAGGCCGACGTCGCCGAATCTGATGAGGAACTGCGCCGCGTCATCGCCGCCCGCCGCGAGCTCGCCGATCGCCTGCCCGCGGACCTGCTCGAGGAGTACGAGGAGGCGCGCCGCCGCAACGGCGCTCTCGCCGTTATCGAGGTCCGTGATGGCTACGGGGTCGGCGTCGCCGCCGACCTGAGCCCGATGGAGCTCGAGCGCATTCGCCTCACGCCCGCCGACGAGCTCTACCTGACCGAGGACACGGCGCAGATCGTCGTGCGCACGGCGGCGAATACGCCGCGCTGAGCCTCAGGCCTCGATAGCGAAACTCCGCCAGGTAGAATCCCTGCCTGCTCTTCGTGACCGTCACCCGTACCTGGGTGGCGGTCACGGGCTTTTCGAGGGTGACGATACGCCGGTAGCCTACGCAGTGCACGCGAGCGATCTCCTGCTCACCGCCGCCGTCGACGCACGCGGTCACCACGGCCTCGTCGATGCGCTGCCCCTGGGCGATGTCCTCCTCGAGAACGATCGCGCCAACCGCGCGCGGCGCGTCAAAGCGCAGGGTTATGACATCGCCCTCGTCCTCGCGGGATGCTGTGATGCGACGCGAGCGGAAGTCAGCGATCTTCTCGCCGAGGCGCGCCAGGACCTCGACGTCGGCATCTGCGAGGAGGCCGTCGCGGTTCGGGGGAACGTTCAGGAGGAAGGTGGCATTACCGCCGACCGAGCCCTTCCAAATCGAGAACAGCTCGTCGACGCTGCGCACCTGGGAGTCTTCGGCGTCGTGGTGGAACCAACCCTTACGCGTGGAGGTGTTGACCTCGGCGGGGTACCAGGCGAGGGGGACCGGAATAGTCGGCCAACGCCTCGCGCGAGCCGAGATCCTCGTCACCCGAGGCCACCTGGCGTGAGAACTCGCCGTCGTCGGCCTTCTGGGACTTCTCCGCGGTGCGCTCGGCCTCGCGCAGGGAGGCGGGAACGACCGACCACTCGTTGGCTCGAACGGAGCCGGCCTCGTTGCCGCACCAGCGCACGTCCGGGCCGCACACGGAGATGACGGCCTCGGGCGCCAGCGCGCGGACCGTGTCGTAGATGCGCTGCCAGTCGTAGACCTGCACCTTGCCGTTGGGGCCTTCGCCGCACGCGCCATCCAGCCACACGGAGAAGACCGGGCCGTAGTGGGTGAGCAGCTCGATGAGCTGGTTGATGTAGAAGTCGTTGTAGGCCTCACCCTGGCCGTAGGTCGGCTCAGTCATGTCCCAGGGGGACAGGTACACGCCGAACTTGAGGCCGTGACGCGCAGCCGCGTCGGACACCTCGCGCACGAGGTCGCCGCGCCCACCCTTCCACGGCGAGGAGGCCACCGAATGCTTCGTATAGGCCGACGGCCACAGGCAAAAACCGTCGTGGTGCTTGCACGTGAGGATCACGCCGGTCATGCCGGCGCTCACGAGGGCGCGCATCCACTGATCGACGTCGACGTTGCCCGGGTTGAACAGGGCCGGATCTTCGTGGCCCTCGCCCCACTCGCGGTCCGTCATTGTGTTCATGCCGAAGTGGATGAACGCGTACATCTCCATTTTCTGCCACTGGAGCTGACGGTGGGTGGGCCGGATATTGGCCAGGTAGTCCTCGTTGATCATGCCTATGGTTTCCGCTTGATGGCCGATGCGTCGGCCGGTCCTGCACCCTGCAGGTTCCGGAAAAAGGATAACGTACCTGTCAGTGCGTAACCAATGTGACTGTGCGCGTTGATCCGCCCTTTTTTGTGTGCTTTTCGGGGCCGTATTCCACGGCAGTCACGCGGTGTTCGTGTCCCTTCGCGTCCCCCAGCGACAGCGAGTACGCGGCCTCTTCCAGGGCATTCTCCGCCGCCGCCGTTTCCTCGGCCGCGTAGCCGCCGGAGGCAAGCAGCAGGCCGGTGATAGCGCCGCGCCAACGCTTCGCATCGTGAGAGATGACGGATCGCTTGCCGTCCGCCTCACGCTCGACGCGCAGCTCCCAGACGCGCGCCCACGGGGCCCTGCACGCGGCGCGATACGGGCCGGATCGACCGTCGATGACGATGCGCTCCGATGCCTCGGAGGACAGCGCCTCGTCGAGCCGCGGTGCCCACCAGGTCGACAGCACACCGAGGCCCGGCAGCGACACACCCATTGCGAGGCGGTGGTCCGGAATGGCGTCGCCGGGGGAGAGGACGCCGAAGAGGCCAGAGAAGATCGACACGTGCGCCGCTCCTGCGCTCGACCACGCGTCCGGTGAGCACTCCTCGATCGCCTCGTAGAGCACTCCGGTGAACAGCGACGAGGCCGGGGCGCAGGGGGCAGAATCGAGCGCGGTGTTGACGGACAGGTCGATCCTCGCACCGACCTTGAGGACGGCAGCCGCTTCGGGGCCGTCCCCGAGAGCCGTGAGCGTGTCGCACACGGTGCGACGGCTCGTCGCAAGGCCGGCACGCGACAGCGCGTCCATGTCCAACGACGAGCCCTGCGCGGGCGCGTTCTTCCCCTCCGACGGGGGCAACCAGATCAGCATGGTGACCACCCTATCGCGGGGGCGCGGCCACGCGCGCTATGATCGATGCGGATCTGCCGGCTGGGCGGCCGCGCGCGGAAACGCTCGAGGAACGTCCGGGCTCCACAGGGCAGGGTGATGGCTAACAGCCACCCGGGGTAACCCGCGGGACAGTGCCACAGAAAACAAACCACCGGCGCTCATGCGGCGGTAAGGGTGAAAAGGTGAGGTAAGAGCTCACCAGCGGCGCGGGTGACCGCGTCGGCTAGGTAAACCCCACCCGGAGCAAGACCGAGCAGCAGGCAGGGCGGCCCGTCCAATGCCTGCGGGTAGGTTGCTGGAGGCCGTCGGTAACGACGGTCCTAGATAGATGGTCGCCACCGCACGTCCGGCAACGGCGTGCGTGACAGAACCCGGCGTATAGGCCGACAGATCCCAGAAGGGCCCCGACTCGCGTCGGGGCCCTTCTGTGTGCTTGGCGCGTCCGCGATCAGGCGCTGTGCTGTGCTGCGTAGTAGGCGGCGCCGACGATGCCGGCGGTGTTGAGCAGCTTCGCGGGGATCATCGGGGTCTTCAGCTTGAGGAGCGGCATGAACTTCTCGTGGTTCTCAGACACGCCGCCGCCGACCACGAAGAGATCGGGGTTGAGCAGGAACTCGACGTGACCGTAGTAGCGCTGGAGGCGCTGCGCCCACTGCTCCCAATCCAGGCCCTGGAGGGTCTTCTGGCCCGAGGATGCGTTCTTCTCCGCGTCCGTGCCATCGATCTCGAGGTGGCCCAGCTCGGTGTTGGTGAGGAGAGTGCCGTTGACGATGATCGCCGAGCCGATTCCGGTGCCCTGGGTGGTGAACACGATGACGCCGTCGCGGCCCTTGGCTGCGCCGTAGGCAACCTCGGCGATGCCTGCCGCGTCCGCGTCGTTGAGCGCGACGACGGCGCGGCCCAGGTAGCGCTCCATGAGTTCGTCGACGTCGACGTTGACCCACGACTGGTCGAGGTTCGCCATGTAGGGAATAACGCCGTTAAAGACGGGGGCGGGGAAGGTTACGCCGATCGGAACGCCGATCTTGACGCCGAGCTGGTCGATGACCTCGCGGCATACCGCCGCGACCGCGTCGGGTGTCGCAGGGTTGGGGGTGGGGATTCGAACCTGATCTCCGATGTACTCTCCGGTTTCCAGATCAACGAGCGCGCCTTTGACGCCCGATCCGCCGATGTCGATGCCGCATGCGACCTGAGCCATGACCCCTCCTCGGGTGATGAAATCCTGTTGTTGGCGGGCCCCTGAAGCCCGTCGTACCCGAATTGTATGGGATGTCACGACTAATAGCGAGGCCCGCCTCAGACTGTGAGAGTCGGAGACGGGCCTCGAAGAAATCGTGTCATGGAAGGGTGAGAATCTCGGCCCCATCCTCGGTGACGACGATCGTGTGCTCGAACTGGGCTGTGCGCGAACGATCGGCGGTGACGATCGTCCAGTCGTCGTCCCACTGCTCCCACTCGACCGTGCCGAGGGTCAGCATCGGCTCGATCGTGAAGACCATGCCGGGTTCCATGACCGTGTCGTAGGCAGGTGCCGCGTCGTAGTGGGGGATGATCAGACCGGAGTGGAAAGCCTCGCCGACTCCGTGTCCGGTGTAGTCGCGCACCACGCCGTAGTCGAAGCGCTTCGCGTAGGCCTCGATGACGCGACCGATCACGTTGATCTCGCGGCCCGGGCCAACGGCCTTGATGCCGCGCATCATGGCGTTCTTCGTGCGTTCGACGAGCAGGTGGGATTCCTCGTCGACGGTGCCGACCTCGAACATCGCGCAGGTGTCGCCGTGGACGCCGTCCTTGTAGGCGGTGATGTCGATGTTGATGATGTCGCCGTCTTCGAGCGGACGGTCGTCCGGGATACCGTGGCAGATGACCTCGTTGATGGAGGTGCAGATGGACTTGGGGAAGCCCATGTAGCCCAGGCACGAGGGGTAGGCGTCGTGCGCGATCAAGAACTCGTGACCGATGCGGTCGAGCTCCTCGGTGGTGACGCCGGGTGCGATGGCCGCGCCGACGGCCTCGATCGCGCCCGCCGCGATACGTCCGGCCTCGCGGATCTTCGCGATGGTCTCGGGGCTCTTGATCTCCGAGGCGGTGACGCGCTCGGGGCCGTCGTGGAACATGTATTCGGGGCGCTCGATGTGCTCGGGAACCGCTCGCATCGGCGAGACACGGCCGGGCTTGAGCGTGCCGAGGGGCGCGCGACGAGCGAGTGCGGATGCTTCCATGTGTTGTCCTCTTCTCAGCGGGTGGCGTCAGTCGTTCTTGTAGTTGTCGGGACCTGGGAAGGAGCGCTCGCGCACAGCCTCCACGTAGTCGGACGCAGCCTCGCGCAGGGCCTGCCCGAGCTGGCCGAACTTGCGCACAAACGACGGCGTCCACTCGGAGTAGCCGGCCATGTCGGACCAGACCAGCACCTGGCCGTCCGTGTTCGGGCCTGCGCCGATACCGATGGTTGGGATGCGCAGGCTCTGGGTCAGTTCGGTGGCGATCGACGCAGGCACCATCTCGAAGACGACGGCGAAGGCGCCGGCCTTTTCGACGGCCTCGGCGTCACGGCGAAGCGCGTCGGCGTCGTCTCCTCGGCCCTGCATGCGCGGCCCGCCCAGGGTGTTTTCCGACTGGGGCGTGTAACCCAGGTGCGCGCACACGGGGATACCGGCAGAGACGAGGCCCGCGATGATGTGGGCGCGGCTGCGCCCGCCCTCAAGCTTCACCGCGTGCGCTCCGGCCTTCATGAGGCGCGTTGCGGAGGCGAAGGCGTGCTCGACCGTGTCCTCGTACGTGCCGAAGGGCAGATCGGCGACGATCATGGCACGGGAGGTCGAACGAGCGACGGCGGCGGTGGCGCGCTCCATGTCCTCCAAGGTGACGGGCAGCGTCGAGCTGTGGCCAAGAATCACGTTGCCGAGCGAATCGCCGACGAGCAGCATGTCCACGCCCGCGGCCTCGAGGATAGGCGCGGTGAGTGCATCGTAGGCGGTGAGCATCGTGAGGGGAATGCCCTCGGCCTTGGCGCGCGCGATGTGCTGGATGCGCACGCGCTTGGCAGAAAATAAGGCTGGTGTCTGCGACGAGGCCGGGGCCCCGCCCTCCGGTTGCGTAATGTGGGACACGGGAATCCTTTGGTGAGCGAATGGAGCGCGAGAGCGCATTCACGTCTTACAGGGTAGCGCGCCCGTGGATCCGGTGAGCTGTGAGGATAGGCGAACGGGTAGGATGGTGGGCGGTGCGCGTGATGCGCGCAGGAATGACCCCAGATGGAAAGAAGAAGGAAGCAGACATGGCTGGCAATGCCCCTGACCTTGATCCTCTTGACGAGGCAGCCGTCAACGCAGTTCGCGAGGCCGGCCTCGCCGATATCGAAGCCGCGGATTCGCTTGATGCCCTGAAGGCCGTCCGTGCGGCGCTTCTTGGTGATCAGGCGCCGCTCGTGGCCGCGAATCGCACGATCGGCTCGCTTGAACCCGCGCAGCGTGGTCTCGCCGGTAAGAACCTTGGACAGGCACGCAAGGCGCTGACCGAAGCGCTCGAGGAACGCAAGGCGGTTCTCGCCGCTGAGCACGAGGCTCGCATGCTCGTCGAGGAATCCGTTGACGTGACGCTGCCGACCACGCGTCGCCCGGCGGGTGCTCGCCACCCGCTCGAGACCCTGATGGAAGAGGTCGCCGACTTCTTCGTGGCGATGGGCTGGGATATCGCCGAGGGCCCGGAGATCGAGCACGAGTGGTTCAACTTCGACTCGCTGAACTTTGATATCGATCACCCCGCGCGCCAGATGCAGGACACGCTCTACATCGATGGCCGCAGCGTCGGTGCTGAGACCGAGGACGGCGCCCATCTCGTGATGCGCACGCACACCTCTCCGGTGCAGTCGCACGCGATGCTCTCACGCGGCGTGCCGCTCTACGTCGCCTGCCCCGGCAAGGTTTTCCGCTCCGATGCGCTCGACGCGACCCACACGCCGGTGTTCCACCAGGTGGAGGGCCTCGCCGTCGATAAGGGCCTGACGATGGCTCATCTCAAGGGCGTTCTCGACCACTTCGCCAAGGCGATGTTCGGTCCCGAGGCGAAGACTCGCCTGCGTCCCTCGTACTTCCCGTTCACCGAGCCCAGCGCTGAGATGGACCTGTGGTTCCCCCAGAAGAAGGGCGGGCCCGGATGGATCGAGTGGGGTGGCTGCGGCATGGTCAACCCGAACGTGCTGCGCGCCAACGGCGTCGATCCCGAGGTCTACACGGGCTTCGCGTTCGGCATGGGTATCGAGCGCACGCTGATGCTGCGCCATGGCATCGCCGACATGCATGACATCGTTGAGGGAGACGTCCGCTTCTCCCAGCAGTTCGGAGTGAATGGAAGGGGTAACTGACATGCCTATGGTTCCGCTGAGCTGGCTGTCCGACCACGTTGACGTTCCCGAGGGCACGGACGCGCAGGCGCTCGCTGCCGCCCTCGTGAAGGTCGGCCTGGAAGAAGAAGAGATTCACCCGGCGCGTGTCACCGGCCCGCTCGTCGTGGGGCGCGTCCTCACCCGCGTGGAGGAGACCGCCTCGAACGGCAAGATCGTGAACTACTGCCGCGTGGACGTGGGCGAGCACAACGACGCCCCCGGTACCGGCAAGGAGCCCTCGGATCTGCCGAGCCGCGGCATTATCTGCGGCGCGCACAACTTCGACGTCGACGACCTTGTTGTCGTGTCGCTGCCGGGCGCGATTCTGCCCGGAGACTTCCAGATTGCCGCGCGCAAGACCTACGGTCACGTCTCCGACGGCATGATCTGCTCCGCGCGCGAACTCGGACTGGGGGAGGACCACGACGGCATCATCGTGCTGCCGAAGTACTTCCCGGACCGTGAGATTCCCGCCGTCGGCACGGACATTGTGTCCTGGCTGGGCCTGGGCGAAGAGGTCCTCGAGATCAACGTGACCCCGGACCGCGGCTACTGCTTCTCGATGCGTGGAATCGCTCGCGAGTACTCGCACTCGACGGGTGTGCCCTTCCGTGATCCCGGCCTGCCCGGTGTGATTGCAGCTGAGCCTCCGGCCGCGAACGGTGACGGTTTCCCCGTCGTCTTCTCCGATGACGCCCCGATCCGTGGGCGCGTCGGGGTGGACCGTTTCGTTGCGCGCATTGTGCGTGGCACCAACCCCAACGCTCCGACTCCGCGCTGGATGGTCGAGCGTCTCGAGGCTGCCGGAATGCGCTCGGTGTCTCTCGCCGTCGACATCACGAACTACGTCATGCTCGATCTCGGCCAGCCGATGCACGCCTACGACTTGGGCGACCTGGCTGCCCCGATCGTCGTGCGCCGCGCCCGCGGTGGCGAGACGCTGGTGACCCTGGATGAGGAAATCGCGAGCTCGACCCGCAGGATCTGCTCATCACGGACTCGCCTGAGGGAGAAGGCTCGCGCATCATCGGTATCGCCGGTGTCATGGGCGGCGCCTACTCCGAGGTTGGGGAGAGCACGACCGACGTGCTGTTCGAGGCCGCGCACTTCGATTCTGTGTCCGTCGCTCGTAGCTCGCGCCGACACAAGCTGCACTCGGAGGCCGCGAAGCGTTTCGAGCGCGGCACGGACCCGCAGCTTCCCGCCGTGGCCGCCCAGCGTGCCGTTGAGCTCCTCGTTGAGTACGGCGGCGGCACGGTCGACGGAGGCGTTACGGACGTGGATCAGCGCGGCGAAGCCGTCGTTATTTCGCTGCCAGTCGGTGAAGTGGAGCGCCTCACGGGCGTGGCGCACAGTCCTGAGCGCATCGCCGAGCTGCTGCGCACCATCGGCTGCGTCGTCGAGGGCCCCGAGAACGGCGCGTTCGCTGTGACAGCTCCTTCGTGGCGTCCCGATCTCACGCTGCCGGCTGACCTGGTAGAGGAAGTCGCACGTCTCGACGGCTACGACAACATTCCGGTTATCATGCCGGCCGCGCCGGCGGGCCACGGCCTCACGACCGCGCAGAAGGCGCGCCGCCTGGCCGCCGCTACGCTGGCTGATGGGGGACTGGTCGAGGTTGAGTCCTACCCGTTCGTGTCCGACACCTGGGATCGTCAGGGTATCCCCGCCGACGATGAGCGTCGAGCGGCCCTGCGCCTGCGCAATCCCATGGCAGATGATGCCCCCCTGGCTGCGCACCACGGTGCTCGATACGCTCCTTGACGTCGCCGGTCGGAACGTGTCGCGTTCCAATGCCGACGTCGCGATCTTCGAGGTCGCTAAGGTTGCCCGTCCCGCTGGGACCATTCCGGCCGATCTGCCCGGCGCTGAAGAGCGTCCCTCCGATGAGGTGCTTGCAGCCCTCGAGGCAGTATCCCACCCCAGCCCTGGCACATCGGCGGTGTCCTCACCGGCCAGGCCGTCCCGGCCGGCGTGCTGGCGAACGCCCGCGCCTACGACTGGGCCGACGCGCTTGAGTATGTGCGTCGTGTGGCCTCCGCGCTCGGCGTTCGTGTCGAGGTGACACGTGCGTGGATGGACGAGGTGCCCGCGCACAAGGGTGCTCCGATGCCCGCTCCGGCGACGGATCCGGCTGCGGTCGCACCGTTCCACCCCGGCCGTGTCGCGCGCGTTTTCGTGCGCGCTGGGCGTGACCTCGTTGATGTTGCTCTCGCCGGCGAGCTGTCGCCTGCCGCGTGCCGCGCGTTCGGCCTGCCGGCCCGTTCGTGCGCGTTCGAGATCGACATGGATGCGCTGATCTCTCAGATGAGCGAGCAGCCCATTCAGGTCAAGGGAGTCTCGACATTCCCGCTGGCCAAGGAAGACATCGCTCTCGTCGTGCCCTCCGATATCCCCGCGTCGCGCGTCGAGCAGATCGTGCGCCAGGGTGCCGGACAGCTCGCGGAGTCCGTGACGCTCTTCGATATCTACGAGGGCGACCAGGTGCCCGAGGGCTACCGTTCTCTCGCCTTTGCGTTGCGTCTGCGCGCGGCCGACCACACCCTGACCGCGAAGGAATCCGCGCAGGTTCGCGAACAGGTCGTCGCGAAGGCATCTAAGGTCCTGGGGGCTTCGTTGCGCGCTTAAGGTCCACGATGCGGTAGGCCGGTCGAATCGGCGGTGTGGCACCCCACTCATTTGGGGCGTTGTGCCCATCGATTCGACCGGTCTTCGCTTTACGATGGGTACATGCACATCCTTGTTACTGCAGCATCAAAGCACGGGGCGACGGATGAGGTCGCCGATGCCATCGCGAAGCGCCTCGAGGCGGCGGGCTTTACCGTCGATCGTGTCGCGCCCGCTGACGTGACCACGGTCGAACCTTACGACGCCGTGGTTGTTGGCTCCGCCGTCTACATTCTCCAGTGGATGCCCGAGGCGCACGACTTTATGGAGCGTTTCAAGGACGATCTGCGCGACAAGCCCGTCTGGGCCTTCTCCGTCGGCATGAATGGCGTGCCGAAGCACACGGAGCAGGATGGCAATCGTGTCGGCCCGCTGCTCACCCACGTGAACTGCCGCGAGCTGCGTACGTTCCCGGGTCGCTACAAGCCGGAGCTCCTGTCGCTGCGCGAGCGCTCGGTTGCGCGCCTGGCTGGTGTCGTTGAGGGCGACTTCCGCGACTGGGCTGCGATCGATGCGTGGGCCGACGATATCGCGGCTGCGCTGCAGGCCTAAGAATCGTCATAGCAAGCGGGTGAGGGACATCCCTCGCCCGCTTGCTTATTTATATGCACATCTGTGTATAATCATGCACATGAGTGCAACACCCGCGTTTCCAAGCACCAAGAGTGCACGGCACGAGATGATCCGAGACCTCCTGGCGTCCGAGTCCATTGGCAGCCAGGAGGGCCTGCGTGCCCGGCTTGCCGAGCGGGGGATCGACGTCACCCAGACGACGCTGTCTCGCGACCTCATGGACCTGCGTGCGACGAAGATCCGCGACGCGTCCGGCGCGCTCATCTACACGGTGCCCGACCACGATGGCGGTCTCACCCACGACGCCGAAGCCGCGACCGTGCGCCTCACCCGTTGGTGCCAGCTTCTCCTCGTCACCTCCGTGAAGGTGGGAAACCAGCTGGTCCTGCGCACCCAGGTAGGTGCGGCCAACCTGCTCGCGTCGTCGATCGACGCAGTGAGGCGCGACGAGATCGCCGGAACAATCGCTGGTGACGATACGATCCTCGTCATCTGCCGCAGCGAAGAAGGAGCAGCCGAGATCGAGCGCACGCTGCTCGCCCTCGCCGAACCCGGCGCACTCCCCGACAACTAGCCCCGGCCTCGTTCTGAGAGACGCCCCGGGCACCACGAACCCAACAATTGGAAGGAACCCACATGTCGAGCAAAGATCGCGTCGTCCTGGCGTATTCAGGCGGCCTGGACACCTCTGTCGCCATCGGATGGATCGGCGAGCAGACCGGCCGCGAGGTCGTCGCCGTCGCCGTTGATGTCGGCCAGGGTGGAGAAGACCTCGAAGTCATTCGCCAGCGCGCCCTCGACTGTGGAGCAGTGGAAGCCTACGTGGCAGATGCCCGCGACGAGTTCGCGAACGAGTATTGCATGCCCGCGCTCAAGGCCAACGCTCTGTACGAAGGCAAGTACCCCCTCGTGTCGGCCCTGTCGCGTCCCGTCATCACCAGCACCTCGTGAAGGCCGCACGCGAGTTTGGTGCGACGACCGTCGCCCACGGCTGCACGGGCAAGGGCAACGACCAGGTCCGTTTCGAGGTTTCGATTACCTCGATGGCCCCCGATATGGACTGCATTTCCCCGGTCCGCGACCTTGCACTGACGCGTGACGTCGCGATCGAGTACGCCGAGAAGCACAACCTGCCGATCGAGACGACCAAGCACAACCCCTTCTCGATCGACCAGAACGTCTGGGGTCGCGCCATCGAGACCGGATTCCTTGAAGACCTGTGGAACGCCCCCACGAAGGACGTCTACAGCTACACCGACGATCCGACATACCCGCCGCTGCCTGACGAGGTCGTCATCACCTTCGATAAGGGCATCCCGGTTGCTATCGACGGGCGCCCCGTGACGCCGCTCGAGGCCATCCAGGAGATGAACCGTCGCGCGGGTGCTCAGGGCATCGGCCGTATCGATATGGTCGAGGACCGGCTCGTCGGCATCAAGTCACGCGAGATTTACGAGGCCCCCGGAGCCGTCGCGCTCATCGAAGCGCACCAGGCGCTGGAGTCTGTGACGCTGGAGCGCATGCAGCGCCGCTACAAGCGCCAGCTTGAGCAGACCTGGGGCGAACTCGTCTACGAGGCGCAGTGGTACTCGCCGCTGAAGAAGTCGATGGATGCGTTCATCGAGCACACGCAGGAGTACGTCTCCGGTGACATCCGCATGGTGTTGCACGGTGGTCGTGCGACCGTGAACGGCCGCCGCTCGGAGTCCTCGCTCTACGACTTTAATCTTGCGACCTACGAGACCGGCGACACCTTCGATCAGTCGTCGTCGCGCGGATTCATCGACATCTACGGTCTGCAGTCGAAGCTCGCGGCCGCCCGGGATGTGCGTTTCGGCGTGAACATGGGTTACTGAACGCTTGGTTGAGGGCGTTCTCACAGAGAATGTCTCAGTTGGGTTTCAAGAGGCGGGAGCGGCGAGAAGGCCGCTCCCGCCTCGCTTACTGTTTCGTGTATGACTTATGAGGTGAGCGCTGTGAGCGATGCCGTGGGGACCGATCGTGATGATGCCCTGCGCACACGCATGATGCGCTACACGGTTGCTGCGATGTTCTTTGTCGGCTTTGCCGGCAAAGGTGTTCGTGGCATCTTTGGGGACATCGGGTCGCTCGTGCCGATGCTCATTTTGCTTGTGTCGTTCGTGGTACTTTTCTGGACCTCTGGCCGCTCGCTGTCGCTGCGTCGCTTCCCGACGACCACGTGCCTCTTTGTCGCCTGGTGCGCTCTGTCGTGTGTCTGGTCGGTAGCGCCGCTACAAAGCGCGCAGTACGCGGTGTTGTCTGTCGCCCTGACACTCGTGTCGATTGCCGTGGCCGTCGCGTTGCCGCTCACCGAGCTCGTCGGCGCGTTGATCCTCGCCTTCCAGTGGATCATCGGCTCCTCGTTCGTTCTCGAGGCGCTCGTTGCTTTCTTTGGTCACGGCCCGCTCGCTCCTCCCATCATGTGGGGGGAGAGGGCTGCTGCCTGCCTCCTACTACTGGGTCGACGGCTTGCTTCTCGAAGGCGGGCCGATTCAGGGATTTCCTGGGAATAGGAACCCGCTTGCTTTCGTGGCGTTGCTTCTGGCAGTGTGCCTCGTTCTGCGATACATGCAGACGAAGGGCTCCCGGCTGTCGACGCTCGTATGGCTCGGTCTGTGCGGCGCTGTGTTGCTGCTGACGCAGTCTGCCACGGTCGCTCTCTCGACGGTCGGCTGCTTCCTGGTCATCGCGGGCCTCGTCGTGCAGCGCCGAGTTCCGGAACGTCTGCGCTTGCGTGTTGTCGGTGCGTTTGCGGGGATCGGTGTTCTCACTGCAATCGCAGCATTCTTCTGCCGTCATATGATCGCCGATGCTTTTGGTCGTAGTCCCGACATGAGCGGGCGCTCCGTCATCTGGCATGCGGTAGCGCCACTCGTCGCGCAGCGCCCGATCGGCGGCTGGGGCTGGTTCATCGGGTGGCCCACGTGGATGGAGCCTTTTGCCTCACTCGTCATTCGTCCCGATGGGACGCCGACGAATCAGGCGCATAACGTCTACGTCGAAGCCGCGCTGACGACGGGTTTCGTGGGCGCCGTTCTGGTCACCATCGCCATCGTCTGGACGCTGTATCGCGTTGTGAAGGTCGCGGTCGCCCATATCGACGACAATCTGTGGGATGTGATTCCCGCCGTCATCATCATCGCGATGTTCATTCAGTCATTCACCGAGTCACGGCTGCTCTTCGAAGGCAATTGGATGCTGTTCGTGATGATCGCGACGTGGGTGAAGGTGCGAGGCGAGGTGCCCGTAGTGTGGCCGTCGGCGGCCCGCCAGCATCTCGAATATTCTTAAAACATACGAACATCATCGTTGTCGCCGAGCCAGGAGGAAACTCATGTCGCAGTCCGAAAATCACGTCTCTCTGTGGGGCGGTCGTTTTTCCGGAGGGCCTTCACAGGCGCTGGCTGCGCTGAGTGTGTCGACACACTTCGACTTCCGGCTGGCCCACGTGGACATCGCGGGCTCGCATGCGCACGCTGATGAGCTGCATCGCGTTGGCCTGCTGAGCGACCAGGAATGCGCCGACATGCACGACGCGCTGGCTCGCCTGGACGCAGATGTTGCCTCCGGTGCGTTTGTGCCTGCTGCCGACGACGAAGACGTTCACACCGCGCTCGAGCGTGGTCTCATCGAGCGAGCCGGAGCGACGCTGGGCGGTAAGCTCCGCGCTGGTCGCTCCCGTAACGATCAGATTGCCACGCTCATCCGCGTGTACCTGCGCGAGGAGGCGCGTCACCTGGCCGGTCGCGTTCTTGATATTGCTCAGGCTCTCGTCGGGCAGGCTGTGCGTGCCGGCGACGCCGTGATGCCGGGCCGCACGCATATGCAGCACGCGCAGCCCGTCCTCGTCGCTCATCACCTGCTGGCGCACGTGTGGCCGCTGCTGCGAGACGTCGCGCGTCTGCGCGACTGGGACAAGCGTGCTGCCATCTCCCCGTACGGCTCCGGTGCGCTCGCCGGTAACACGCTCGGCATGGATCCGCGACGCATCGCTACTGCTCTCGGCTTCACCGACTCCGTCGAAAACTCGATCGACGGCACGGCCGCTCGCGACGTGGTCGCCGAGTTCGCGTTCGTGTGCGCCCAGATCGGGATCGACATTTCGCGCCTGTCTGAGGAGATCGTCATCTGGAATACGAAGGAGTTCGGCTACGTGACGCTGGACGACTCGTACTCCACGGGTTCGTCGATCATGCCGCAGAAGAAGAACCCCGATGTCGCGGAGCTGGCCCGCGGTAAGGCCGGCCGGCTCATCGGTGACCTGACCGGCCTGCTCGCGGTTCTTAAGGGCATTCCGCTCGCCTACGACCGCGATTTGCAGGAAGACAAGGAGCCGGTGTTCGACCAGATCGACACGCTCGACGTTCTATGCCCGGCTGTCGCCGGCATGATCGACACGATGACCATTCACCTCGATCGGCTCGAGGAATTGGCGCCCCAAGGTTTCTCGCTCGCCACGGACATCGCCGAGTGGCTCGTCAAGCAGGGGGTTCCGTTCCGCGATGCGCACGAGATCTCGGGTGCGTGCGTGCGCCTGGCCGAGGCCAGGGGAGTGGAGCTCGCCGACCTGACGGACGAAGAGCTCGCCGAGGCTCGTCGGCTCTGACCCCCGAGGTCCGCACGGTACTGACCGTGGAGGGTTCCGTGGGTGCGCGCCGCGGGCGTGGCGGCACCGCCCCGGAGCGTGTCCGCGAGCAGATTGCCGAGGCCGAGGCTGGCCTCGTCACCGCTCGCGAGTGGGCGGTCACGGCGGTGCGCTAACGCCCGCAGACGCAAGCCGATACACTGAGACAGTATTCATCCGTCGAATCCGCAAGGAAGGACAACTTTCGTGACAGATATTCTGGACGAACTGCAGTGGCGTGGGCTGCTTGCGCAGCACACCGACCTCGAGGCGCTCCGCGAGCACCTGAACGCCGGACCTGTCACCTTCTATTGCGGCTATGACCCGACGGCGCCCTCGCTGCACCACGGACACCTCGTTCAGCTGATCGTCATGCGTCACCTGCAGCTCGCTGGCCACCGTCCGCTCGCTCTGGTGGGCGGCGCGACCGGACAGATCGGCGACCCGCGCCAGAGCGGCGAGCGCCAGCTGCAGTCGACCGACGTCGTGAAGGGGGTGGGCGGACCGCCTGCATTCGCAGATCTCGAAGTTTCTTGACTTTGAGGGCCCCGCTGCCGCCACGATGGTGAACAACCTGGACTGGACCCAGGAGATGAGCGCCATCGACCTGCTGCGCACGATCGGCAAGTACTTCCGCGTGGGCACCATGCTCAACAAGGACATCGTCGCTCGCCGTATCGCTTCGGACGAGGGCATCTCCTACACCGAGTTCTCCTACCAGGTGCTCCAGGCCAACGACTTCCTCGAGCTGTACCGCCGCTACGGCTGCACGCTCGAGACCGGCGGCAACGACCAGTGGGGCAACATGGTGGGTGGCGTCGACCTGATCCGTAAGGTCGAGGGTGTTGACACCCACGTCATGACCACCCCGATCATCACTAAGGCCGACGGCACAAAGTTCGGCAAGTCTGAGGGCGGCGCCATCTGGCTTGACCCCGAGATGATGACCCCCTACGCCTTCTACCAGTTCTGGCTGCAGGTCGCGGACGACGACGTCGTGCGCTTCCTGAAGATCTTCACGTTCAAGTCGCGCGAGGAGATCGAGGCGCTCGCCGTTGAGGTGGCCGAGCGCCCGCATCAGCGTGCCGCGCAGAAGGCACTGGCCGCATCCGTCACCGAGCTCGTTCACGGAGCCGATCAGCTTCAGCGCGTTCTCGCCGCGACCGACGCCCTGTGGGGTGGCGGCGACATCCGTGATCTCGACGAGGCAACGTTGGCCGCTGCGACCGCAGACCTGCCGCGCGCTTCTCTCACCATCGGGGAGTCGACCGTGGCGGACGCTCTCGTCGCTCTCGGGTTTGAGAAGGGTAAGACCGCCGCGCGGCGCACCATCGCATCCGGTGGCGCCTCCATCAACAATGTCAAGGTTGAGGATCCTGAGGGCAGTTCTGCGAGAAGAAGACGTTCTCGCTGGTGGACTGGCTCTCATTCGCAAGGGTCGCAAGAACCTTGCCGTTCTC